>Ga0247803_1000132_pt1 | contig 44428 bp, 39 predicted proteins | sample UWRJL014104B1_FD_180928 | JGI IMG/M metagenome (GOLD analysis project Ga0247803, IMG submission 180928) | Plant litter microbial communities from Arlington Agricultural Research Station in Wisconsin, United States - UWRJ-L014-104B-1 | ecosystem: Environmental > Terrestrial > Plant litter >... | reverse complement strand
GACAAAGGTGTGGTTTCTAAACGAATTGTCTTCTAAACGGCTGCGATATTAAATAAAGTTTTCCCAAAAATAAGAGGCCCCCGCTGCAATTGCAGTGGGGGCTTTTTATGTTGACCATACCGGTGACCGCAGAAGTTCTCTAAGATTCTAACAATATACTCAAACATGCTATTAAGTTGCTACACCAAACAGCATCCAGCTATAGGCACTTATAGACTATACATTTCCAGCGTTAAGATTCTCGTATTTCATTGTCTGCATAAACCCATTTAATTTTAAGCCACAAATTAATTTCTTAAATAAATCTTAAAGAAGTTTATGTTAGAATTTACGTTCCTGTCTATGCATTATGTCTATAAATATTGCGATTAATCTATAATCTGTTGTTTTTCAGTAGTAAAATAACGCCGGTTTCTTATATCTGTCTATGGTTTATCTATTAAAAAAAAGTTAAAATTAGAAATTATACTGTTTCTTTGCCTTGTTGAAACGAAGTAAAGACGAAATGTATTGTCAAATTAAAAACCGTTCATCGACACTTACCTACAGTTTAACGGACTAAGGATGATTATCGACGAAATGTAAAAATATCAGGCAAACAACAAACGTATCTTTGCTGCAACAAAACAGGACAACCGTGAGGCACACCTGAAAGCATCCTAAATAACTAAAAATAACAAAAAACAAATTCAAAAAATGACTTTAAAAAAATTCTCTCCGCAACAATATTAGTTACCCAAGCTAATGCTATTAGGCAAAGGAGGTTAGCCCCCTGCCTTTGTTTAAATTGAACTACAATGCATTTCAACGATAAAAAGTGAAATTCATCCAAAAAAATCTTAACAAATATTTTTTTAACGAGAAATTTAAAATAAATTTGCACCCGCATCCTAAAAATAGTTAAGCCCCCTTAACTACCTAAAATTTAAATAATTACTAAAATGAAAAAAGCACTATTATTAGTACTGCTAGTACCTTTCTTTGCCCTATCTCAAAGCACATTAATAAAATGGAAAGGATATCCTTCTACTACTGCAGCCGCTACTATTTCTTACCCGGGCTATACAACCGGAGGAAACCTTACTGCAACTACGGCAGGATTTAATGTAGACCAGTGGAACGGTTTTCAGTCAAACAACTGGCCTGTAGCCTCAACACCTGATAGCGGAACATATCTTCAGTTTACTGTAGCGCCTACTACAGGATACAACCTTATACTTAGCGCGCTTAACTTTAAGCATTTTAACGCTAATCCAACCGATGGAGCGCAGAAGGTTACCATAAAATATTCATTGAATGCTGCATTTACAAACCCCGTTACTATACTTAATGATGCATCAATACCTACATCGGCTACAGATATATCTGTACCTTTTAACAGCGCAGTAGTTAGCTCCGGCACAACAATGTACATACGCATATATGCATATGCAAGGCTTAACCCAGGCTGGCAATATGGTAATTATAGTATAAGCCACACAGATGGTAACGGCAACCCCGGCACAGGTTATGGAGATGGTATAAGCATTACTGGTAATATTACAAGCACAAGTGGACAGGGCGGACCAGTATTAGGTACTGACCCACTAAATGGAACGTATGTAATAGGTTCAGCTACAGAAACTACTTATAAAAAATTCAACACCATAACAGCAGCGGTTGCTTACCTTAACGCATACGGAGTATCAGGCCCGGTAACATTTTTACTTAAAGATACTGCCTATACAAACGCTACCGAAACATTCCCTCTTATAATAAACTCATTTACAGGATCATCTGCTACAAACACAGTAACATTTAAACCTGCCCCTGGTATAAACACCTCTATTAACGCTACAACAAGCTTTAACCCTGCGGTATTTAAAATTAACGGCGCAGACAACATTATATTTGACGGAAGCAATGCTACTAACGGTACTACTCGCAACCTTACCATTTACAATAAGGACCCACAAACAAGCGGTGGCAATGCTAACAGGGCTGTTATATGGATAGCTTCTAACGGTAGTAGTAACCCTGCTACAAACATAACTGTTAAGTATGCTAAAATAGAAATGCTTAATAAAAATGCCGACTATAACTTTTGTGCCGGTATATTTGTAGGTAGCCACAGTGCAGTAACAGAAACAAGCGTTGCTAATGCGGCTAACAACAACATTAATATAATAAGCAACGACTTTTTTAATGTAAAACAGGCAGTGTTTGTTAACGGCGGCAGCGGCAACAATGCTACAACAAACGTTACTATTAATAGTAACGACATTGGCGAAACAAACAACAGCGAAACAGTACTTCAGGGGATTAAAGTGAAAAACGTAAACACTTTTACCATTAGCGGCAACTATATCCGCAATCTATACCGGGACAATTCTGGAGGCTCATTACTATCATCGGGCATATATGTGTCAGACGACTCTAAAAATGGTACTATTGAAAGAAATGTTGTAGCTGAGGGTATAAAAACCATAAACGAGGGTAACCTTTACGGTGGTATACTACTTGCATCTACCGCTACCGCTTCTAATATACTGGTAAAAAATAACTTTGTAAGAGACATACGCGGATTTAACGGAGGAAACACTTACATGGCAGGCGGATACGGTATAAGGGTTAACACCGGTGGCGGCTACAAAATTTATAACAATACAGTAGTTCAAAATAAACTTCAGGATGGTTCAGGAAACGGATATTCAGCAGCCCTTTTTGTAGAAACTGCTACAAACCTTGACGTAAGGAACAATATCTTTGTAAACACACAGCTGGCTTCATCATCTACACAAAGCTTTGGTGTAATGATAAAACTGGCTAATACATCTGGCTTTACATACCTTGACCATAATAACATTTATGGAGAGTATATTGGCTACCTTGGCACAAACCCTGATGCTAACCCATATAACCAGTACCAAACATCAATATCTGGCTGGGCAAGTACAACAGGTAAAGAGCAGGGTTCTGTAAACGTTAACCCGGTGTTTGTAAGTGCTACAAACCTGCACATTAACGAAAGCAATACTGCAAATGCACCCCTTGATGGTACAGCGACAGTTTTGAGCAGTGTAGCGAAAGATATTGACGGACAAGTAAGGAACACTACTAACCCGGATATGGGAGCAGATGAGTTTGGTGCTTTAAGTTTCCCTACAGGTGGCGGTACAGCAGGTGTATACTGCGACAGCTCTACAACCTGGAACGGAACAACCTGGAACAACGGTACCCCTGATGCTACTAAAGACGCTATCTTTGCGGCAGGAAACTTTACTCAAAACGGAGGTACGTTCTTTGCCTGCTCTCTATATGTACTTAACGGTGCGAGTGTAAACTTTGGCGGAAACAGCGCAATAACAGTAACACACAGTGTAAATATACAAACTACAGGCAGCCTTACTATAGAAAACGGCTCTAATCTGGTACAGATTGAAGACGATAGTAACAGCGGTATTGCAACAATAAAGCGCAACAGCGGCAGGCTTAAAAGGCTTGACTATACACTATGGTGCGCACCGGTTCTTGACTCAAGGGCTACAGGTTACCAAACACTTCGCCAGTTCTCTATGGCTACATCAAACGGACGTTTTTATGACTACCATACAGATACCAGCAACTACTGGCCACTACCTGAATTAACCGCTAAATTTGAACTGGGAAGGTCTATACTAATACGTATGCCTAACACCGATACCACACCAGGCTATAACACAGGTGCTGCCAGGATTATTTTTAACGGAGTATTTGTAGGTACGCCTAACACAGGCACAATAAGGAAAACCCTTGAATACTACAGCGCTGCAAATTCATTTAACGCTGTAGGTAACCCTTACCCATCGCCGCTTAGTGTTACAGATTTTATAAACGCTAACATTAACTCAATAAACGGCACTATATGGTTATGGAGAAAAACAAACGACAGCAGCCAGTCAAGCTACGCTACTGTTAACCTTGGCGGATATGTGGCTAATGCAGCGCCGGGCGGAGGAACAGAAGATGGTAACGACCTGATACAAGACCCTTATACTATAAACACTAAAGGTTCTTTAAATACTGCACAAGGCTTTTTTGTAAAGGCAACCGGTGCTGACAAAGAACTTGTATATAGAAACAACATGCGCCTGCAAACGCACAGCGCAAGCTTCTTTAGGTCGGCATCAACTGAGCAGACAGAAGAAGAGGCTGTAGAGGCACCATATTTTGACCGTGTATGGCTTAATATAACAAATGATAATAACCTTTTTGCCCAGGCACTTATAGGATATAACGATCAATCAACTGTAGGTTATGAAAATGGGTATGATGGCGAAACGCTATCTACAAGTACGCTAAACCTTTATACAGTAATGCATACTGAAACAGATACACTTAACTTAGCCATACAAACACGCGGCAACTTTGTTATCACAGACCAGGTAGCATTAGGCTTTTCAGCATCAGCAGCCGGTACTTATACAATAAACCTAGACCACGCTGACGGTGCATTTGCAAACGGCCAAAAGGTATATGTTAAAGACAACGCCGAAGGCATAACCCGTGAGCTTACCGCTAACAGCTACACATTTACAACCGAAGCAGGTCAATTTGACGGAAGGTTTACAGTACTATACACAACTGCTGTACAGGAAGAACTGGGTACTGAGCCGGTAGTTGCCATAAGCAAAGCAGTAATGGTATACAATGCAGGCGGCCAGGTAAAAGTTGTAGCTCCTGAAAACATAAAATCAGTAGTTGTATATGACCTTACGGGCAAAGTACTTTACCAGGATGCGGCAATAAACAACGTTGAGTTTTCGTCTTCAGTATTAAACGCTACACATCAAATGGTAATGGTTACTGTAACATTAGACAGCCAAAAGGTAGTTACTAAAAAGTTAATGATGCTCTAAGTTCATTATATCTTTAGTACATTAGATATAGAAGCTTCCCGGTAGTGCCGGTGTACTGTGAAGTGCTTTTTACCGGTACATTCTTTATGCTTAAACCCTCCCGTAAAAGGGTATTACAATAAAATTGTAGCCTAATTAACTACAATTTGTTTTAGTAATTTTTTAGTTGGATGCTAGCCCCGGCTTGTTACCGGGGCTTATTTTTTAGCAAAACCCCGCCGCAAGGCATTAATGATATATTATAATGCCAGCATTATAATTGTTTTAGTAATTTTTTAGTTGGATGCAATTAAAGGGTAGTCTTAACAAGGCTACCCTTTAATTTTTTTAACTGGCACAAATTCAGGTCAATTATCATTCTAAAAGCACTGGCTGCATCTTCATTAAATTTATGCATCGCTAATACTCCTCTGCAAAATGCCCTCGCATAGCTAATAATTTACATTGTAAATTGCTAAAAATAGAAAATCCGATTATCGGCACAAAAATACGGCTAACTACATTAAGTTGGTTTACCTATACAACACCACAGCATTCCGCTATTATTTAATAAACAATTCTTAATTATTCTGTATTTTTTTACACATATCTAAATTATATATGATTTTTTTTCATAAATATCTAAATGGCAGTATCTTTGTACCTTCCAAAACATCTATTTTATGAATAAAATTATTTTACCATCGCAAATTAAGTTATTGTGTTTGTGCACAATGCTTATATGTGCTTTAAGCATGTTTGCATTTGAGAACAACCCTAGCCCAATTCCGCCAGACTGTACGCTGCTTACCCCCACGGGCGCCACAGCCACATCGGGTAATGCTGCATTGGCGATAGACAACAATGGCGGCTCTCGTTGGGAAAGCGCATTTAACGATTCCCAAAGCCTAACGGTAGATCTTGGCGCCTCAGTAAACGTTAGCTCGGTTTCTATAGACTGGGAAGCGGCCAATGCCAAGGACTACATACTAAGCGGTTCTGACGATAACGAGAACTGGACTGTAATCGCCACGAAAACCAATATGCCGGGCGGTGCCCGTACCGATGTTATAGGTAGCATTAACGCGTCCTATCGCTATCTTAAAATGCAGGGTGTTTCGCGTAACCTCACTTACGGCTATTCTATATGGGAGTTTTATGTTTGCGCCGATGCAATTGTACCGCCTACCTGCGCTCCTGCAGTGGTAGCTTCGGTAACTGCTTCGAGCGGAGATCCCGATTGGGCCATTGATGATAATCTTGCAACACGCTGGGCTAGCGACTCCTCGGACCCGCAAACCCTTACTGTGGACATGGGGGCGGCTGATTTTATAAAAGAGGTAAGTATTTCATGGGAAGCAGCCAATGCTAAAAATTACACACTAAGCGGCTCTTTAAACGGGACAGATTGGGTTACCATTGGCACATATACTAATATGCCGGGGGGCAACCGCATTGATAACATAGAGAATGTCAACGCGGAGTACCGCTATCTAAGGATGGTGGGTACTGCAAGAAACCTTATTTACAGCTACTCTATATTTGAATTTGACGTATGTGTGGAGTTTGATGACGAACCCGAAGAACCCGTAGAGCCACTGGTTTGCGACAGCCCTGTTTTAGGTAATACGGCTACAGCTACAACAGGCAATGATATTGCCGCGCTTGCTGTTGACGACAACCCCGGTACCCGCTGGGCGAGCAGCATTGCCCCTACAGCATCGCTAACCATTGATATGGGCGAATTAGTTACGGTAGATTTTGTAAAAATAGACTGGGAAACAGCTAACGCCAAAAATTATAATGTAAGCGGCTCTGTAGATGGTATTGAGTGGACACTAATAGCCGCGAAAATAAACATGCCGGCTTTTGGCAACCATCGTATAGATGATATTGTTGTAGGCGGGACACAGTACCGCTACCTGAAAATGGACGGCATTACCCGAAACTCGGTTAATGGGGCATTTTATGGCTATTCAATATGGGAATTTGAAATATGCGGTGAACGCCCGGTTAACTATACTCCCGTACCTGCCAAAATAGAGGCTGAAAACTGGTATACAATGCATGGTGTACAAACTGAGGTTACAGCCGATACCGGTGGTGGCGTGCATGTTGCCTATATAGACGACAATGACTGGATGGATTATCCTATTGAGGTAACTACTGCCGGCGAATACACAATCGATGCCCGTGTGGCCAGTATCGCTGCCAACGGTATTATAGAATATTTATTAAACGGCAGTACATTGGGTACGCTAAATGTACCCAATACCGGCGGCTGGCAGGTATGGCAAACGGTGAGCAAAACTGTTTACCTAACGGCAGGCCAGCACATGCTTAGGGTAAAAGCCGCTGCCGAGCAGTATAACCTTAACTGGATAGAGTTAAAAGACCCGTGCTTTACCTGGGCCGGAACAGCCGGCAACGAGTGGGCTAACGCTTCTAACTGGTGCGGCGGTACAGTGCCTACAGCCTACAGCGATGTAGTACTTATAGCCGGTGCTAACCCTGTTATTAGTACTGGCATAGCCTATGCAAACAGCCTTACATTAGAGGGCGGCGCTACACTAACCGTAGCCACAGGCGCCACACTAAGCATAGTAAACGAGGTTACAGTAGCACCCACAGCCACACTTACCATTCAGGATAACGGTGCGCTGGTGCAGGTTAACAATGTAGCAAACACCGGAAAAATAGTACAGCACAAGCTTTCTAACCCGCTTTACAGGTTAGATTATACATTATGGTCTGCCCCGGTTACCGGGCAAACGTTACGTAGCTTCTCTATGGCTACTTCTAACAACCGTTTTTATATATATGCTTATGACACCCCTGATAATGGCGCGACCTATACTGAGGCCTACTGGCCTGTAGAGCCCATAACCACCTATTTTGAGCCGGCAAAAGCCTATCTTATCCGCATGCCTAACACTAATGCCGCAAGCGGGTACATTACGGGCGATACCGCCTTGTCTTTTGACGGTGTTTTTAACGGTGTGCCAAATAACGGTACCTATACCCCGGCACTTAGCCAGCAGGCTAACCGCTTTACCGCGGTGGGCAACCCTTATGCGTCGCCCATTAGCCTATTCGATTTCTTAACAAATAACAGCGCTAAGCTGGCAACCGATACCGGTATCTGGCTGTGGAGGAAGAAAAATGGTTCTGATACATCCTACCTTACCCTTAACCTCTCTGGCATGGTTGCACCACCGGACGGTACTAATGGCAATGGCGAACTTAATGACGAGCTTAGCGCTTACTACCAGGGCAGTAATGCCTCGTGGCTGTTAGCGCCGGGGCAGGGCTTTATAGTGCAGGCAAAAGAAAACCTTGCCGAGCCCGTGCTGAGCTTTACAAACACCATGCGCCGTGCTACACCGGGAGCGCAGGCCTTCTTCAGGTCGGGGGCAACTACAGCCTCACGCTACTGGCTAAACATTACATCGCCAGGCGGCAGCGGCAGCCAGGCGCTTATAGCTTACATGGAGCAGGCTACAACAGGTATAGACTACGGCTACGATAGTAAAACATTTACACCCGGTATTTCGCTATATTCTATAGCTGCCGATAGTAAGCTTGCCATACAGGCAAGGCCGCAGTTTGAAGCTACAGATGTAGTGCCTATGGGCTTTACGGCACCTGCCGCAGGCCCATATACCATAAGCCTTGACCACATAGACGGCCTGTTTGCACAAGGCCAGGACATTTACCTGAAAGACCTTCAGGAGGGCATCGTTCGCGACCTGCGCACTAACAACTATACCTTTACTACCGATGCAGGCACATTTGAAGGCCGCTTTGAGGTAGTGTACCAAACAAATGCCTTAGGTACCCATAACCCGGAACTAAATGCCAGTGTACTGGTATACCATAACGAAACTGGCATTAACATCAGCGCCACTGATACCATTGCTTCAGTTACTGTTTTCGACCTGCTTGGCAGGAGTATTTTTACGTCTCAAAACATAAATAACAACACCTTTAGCACCACCCTTAATGCCACGCACCAGGCGGTTATTGTAAAAATTAAACTGGCTAACGGCTGCGAAACCACTAAAAAGATTGTATTATAATCTTTTAAAATTAAACCCCAAAATTATGAAACCCCGGAGCGTTATGCTTTGGGGTTTTGTTGTTTTTATCCCCCGAAATACTAAGCTTTGCTGCTGTAAATCAGCGGGTAAAATAACACTGCCGCTATTTAGAATTAATCTAAAAAACCCGTTTGCAACTCGTTAACACCGTTTTGGTGCAGCTTTTATTACATGTATTGCTTATATTTGCTTTCCTGATTAATTGATAAACCTATGTATCCTGACATTAAAGAGCTGCATTCTTACTGGGCATTTGGCGTATTGTTCTTCCTGCTTATAGCAGTATTAAACTCGCTTGTAGGGCTGTCTAAAAACAAGCCTTTTGCAAAAAATGACCGTTCTATAGCGCTCATCGCCCTTATATTTTCGCATGTGCAGCTGCTGGTAGGCATGATAATGTATTTTATGTCGCCTTACTTTGAAGCCGTTAAAGCCGGTGGAATGGGCGCGGCCATGAAAGACAGCACACTAAGGCTTTATGTGGTGGAACATCCGCTTATCAATATCATTGCACTTGTATTAATAACCATAGGTTGGTCGAAACATAAAAAGGCGGAAACTGATAACGCCAAATTTAAAAAAATCACGGTATTTTATGCCATAGGGTTAGTATTATTGCTAAGCCGCATACCGTGGAGCGCCTGGTTAGGCTAACCGTCTAAAAGGGGCTTTAATTCCCCCGGCGTTCATTGGCAGGATGTTTGAAAAACTAACGGACAAAAATATTTTATTATGAAGAATAGTATAATTATTTTCAGTACAGCGGTAATGTTGTTTATTGTAACAGCTTTTTGCCCACATACGGATGTAATAACAGCACCCGTAGAAACTGCAAAAACCACAGCCATCCCGGCCGATACCACCGAGGTTGCCCCGGAGAAAGTAACTGAAGCCTGCAAACCGCTCACTCCCTACAAAAGTAATGTGATGGCAACCTACTACGCAGACAAATTTAACGGCCGCAAAACTACCAGCGGCGAAAGGTTCCACAATACTAAATACACCGCCGCCCACATGAAACTGCCGTTTGGCACCATGCTGCGTGTTACCAATGAAAAAACAGGTAAGTTTGTAGATGTTAAGGTAAACGACCGAGGGCCGTTCAGCAAAAAACTGGAAATAGACCTTACCAAAAAAGCTTTTATGGAAATTGCACCCAGCAAAGGCTGCGGCACCTTTAAAGTAAAACTGGAAATTATAGGTAAAGCATAAGCATGGCAAAAAAAATTGCTTTTTTATTACTGTTCAGTATCCTGATTGCAGCCTGTGGAGGCGGCAGGAAAGCATCATACAGCAGTTATGATAAAAAAGCGGTTGCTACCTATTATGCCGACAAATTTAACGGCAAAAAAACCGCCAGCGGCGAAAAATTCAGCAACAGCAAGTATACTGCCGCACACAAAAAACTTCCTTTTGGCACTAAACTAAAAGTTACCAATACCGCTAACGGTAAGAGTGTTGTGGTAACGGTTAACGATCGTGGGCCGTTTACAGCAGGTTATGACATCGATCTTTCTAAAAAAGCGTTTATGGAAATTGCAAATAAAAACGACGGTAAAATTACCGTAAGCCTTGAGATAGCCAAATAATCCTTAAACTTTTCAATCGTATCATTGTCCGGTGTATTGATTTTCTTTTTCGTATTTTTGAATGAAAATCAACACAAATGATAACCCTTACACTGGTATCCCTACTGTTTCTTGCCGTAGTGGTATTTTTTAACCTGCCCATGTTTGGCTACAAGCCCCAAAATGAGCGGCAGGCCCGCGTAGAATCATCCCCTAATTTTAGCCTTGGCGCATTCCAGAACCTTAGCCACACCCCGCAACTCGCCGAAGGGGAGAGCATGGCAAAAATACTGTACCGCTTCTTTTTTGGGCGCAGCCGTCGCAGCAAGCCGTCGCAGCCGCTACCCTCTGTAAAAACTAATCTCAAAAACCTTGCGCCAACAGAAAATGTACTTATATGGTTTGGGCATTCATCCTACTTCATACAGGTGGATGGAAAAACGGTGCTCGCCGACCCTGTTTTTAGTGGCAGCGCGTCGCCCGTGGCCGGTACTAAGGCATACCCTGGCAGCGATGTGTATGATGTTGAAGACATGCCCGATATTGATTACCTCTTTATATCGCACGACCACTGGGACCACCTTGATTATAAAACCGTAAAAGAATTGTTTCCAAAGGTAAAGCAGGTTATAACCGGGCTGGGAACAGGCGCCCACCTTGAATTTTGGGGCTACAGCCCCGACAAAATTACCGAACTCGACTGGTATGAGGGTATAGCGTTTAACGACGGCTTTAGCTTTACAGCCACGCCCGGCAGGCATTTTAGCGGCCGTACTTTAAAGCGCAACCAGGTATTATGGATATCAGGCGTGCTAAAAACGCCGAATTTTAACTTATTTTTAGGGGGAGACACCGGCTTTGATGCACACTTTGAGAAGATTGGTAAAGACTATGGCCCGTTTGACCTCGCCATACTGGAGTGTGGGCAGTACAATACTGCCTGGCGCTACATACACATGCTGCCCGAAGAGGTGGTAACCGCAGCGCAAGTATTGGGTGCAAAACGCCTGCTGCCTGTGCATTGGGCAAAATTTAGCCTTGGGCTGCACGACTGGGACGAACCCATAAACCGCGTTACCGCCGAAGCTGCCCGCCTGCAATTTCCTATTGTTACACCTTTAATAGGGGAGAAATTGCCACTGGACGGGGCTTTTGAATCGAAGAGGTGGTGGGAAGGGATAAAGTAGACCTCACTCCAACCCTCTCCAAAAGAGAGGAAGTAGCTACACTCGGATGTTTTCCATTCCTAATTTATCGGTGTTCCATTTCGACCGTAGCGTAGCGAAGTGGAGAAAATCTCACGATTTAATTTCACAGATGTCTCCTATCGTTGACATGGAACACCGGCTCTTTGTTTCCAGTTTGGGGGTGGGGGCTACTCGAGTTTTTTATTCACAACCGTGGCGCTTGCCTGGGCGGTAGGCAGTACCAGCAGGTCGGCTATATTAACGTGGTACGGGCGTGTTACTACAAATACTATAATGTCGGCTATATCTTCTGCATGCAACGGCTCAAAGCCCTTATAAACGCTGCCGGCACGCTCACGGTCGCCTTTAAAGCGCACCTCGCTAAACTCAGTGTCTACCATACCGGGGTTAATGGCACCCACGCGAATGCCATACTGGTTCAGATCCATACGCATGCCCTGGTTTATGGCATCTACGGCGTGCTTGCTGGCACAGTATACATTGCCGTTTGCATATACCTCTTTACCCGCAATTGAGCCTATGTTAATAATGTGGCCGCTTTTTCGGGCTACCATGCCGGGTATTATTTCCTTACTTACATACAAAAGGCCTTTTACGTTAATGTCTATCATGGCATCCCAGTCGTCGGTATCGCCGTTTTCTATTGGGTCAAGGCCATGTGCATTGCCGGCATTGTTAATCAGCACGTCAATATCCCTAAAATCAGCCGGTAGCGAAGCCATAGCACGTTCAATATCCTTCTTTTTCCGCACGTCAAAGTTCAGGGTTTCTACATCCGTAAGTGCCGAAAATTCATCCTGAAGCTCGGCCAGGCGGTCTTCGCGGCGTCCGCAAATGATGATACGGAAATTGTTTTGGGCTAATAAGCGCGCCGTAGCCCTGCCTATACCACTGGTTGCCCCGGTTATTAACGCGGTTTTTTTCATATAGAGGTAAAAGTTGTAAAGTTGAAAGTTGTAAAGTTTACCAGGCGTCTCTCCAAATAAGCCTTACATTGCTTACTGCCGTAAAACTACTAAAAATTAGTATCAAAGTAGTAAGTACAAAGTATCAAGTAGTAAGATTTAAAATTTTCAGATTTGTGTTTGTGTTTGAAATTTGAAATTTAGTATTTGGGATTTAAAATTGTATTATATGATGCGTTGCCCTGCCTTTTGTAGGTTTAAAATTTACTCTTTCCCAAATTCCACCAGCTGCCCATAAATAACCTGCCTCGTCTTATCCTTCAGGTCTTTTTTATCCTCCTGTGTAAGCCCCTCTGTAGAGATAAACGCGTGAACCTTGGCACGCATCCGGCCCGGGCTGCCGCTGAAAAAACGGAACGAAAAACGCTTTTTGTTATCGGCAAACGTCATGGGTACAATGGGTATCTGGTGGTCTATCGCCAGGCGAAAGGCACCATCTTTAAACTCGTCCAGTAAAACCGACTCATCATCTGTTACGCCACCTTCCGGAAAAATGCATACGCTTAGCCCCCTGTTTAGCCGCGCCTGCGCCTGCTGAAATACCTCAAAGCGGCTCTTGCTGCTGTTGCGGTCTACCAGTATGCAGCTACGCTTGTAAAAGAACCCAAAAACAGGAATTTTAGCCAGTTCCTTTTTGCCTACAAATACAAATGGGTTGGGGCAAATGCTTAGCATCAGCATCACATCGGCCATGCTGGTATGGTTAGCCACCAGCATATAGCTTTTGCCGGGCTCAAAGTTTTCGACGCGCTCTAAGCTCGTCCGGAAACCCATGCCAATGAGGATGAACCTTGCCCACCACCGCGCCATGATAAAGAACAGCGGGTAGGTTGTATCAAACGAAACAGCCAAAACAAGAAACGGCGACAGTATAATGATGGGCACCGCCATGAGTATGTAAAACCAAATGCGGTACAGTGTCCAGAAAATGTATTTAAGGGCTTTCATATAATCCAAATGTAGTAATTTGGCTCTAATTTATAACAAAACCGTTACCTTTGTGCCAAATCATTTTTAAGCCATGGCAAAAATATTAACCGGCATACAAAGTACCGGCACGCCCCACCTGGGCAACCTTTTAGGCGCAATACTTCCGGCCATAGAAATGGCATCGAAACCGGAAAACGAATCATACCTCTTTATAGCCGACCTGCATTCTGCAACGCAGATTAAGGATGGCAAAACCCTTCGTGAAAACACCTACAGCGTTGCGGCTACCTGGCTTGCATGCGGGCTTGACATCAATAAGGTTATATTTTACCGCCAGAGCGACGTGCCTCAAACGGCTGAGCTGAGCTGGTACCTGAGCTGTTTTTTCCCGTTCCAAAGGCTAACCCTGGCACATTCGTTTAAAGACAAGGCCGACAGGCTTGATGATGTTAACGCCGGGTTGTTTACCTACCCCATGCTCATGGCGGCCGACATACTGCTGTATGATGCCGAGTTTGTACCCGTTGGGAAAGACCAGATGCAGCACATAGAAATAACCCGCGATGTAGCCAGCCGCTTTAACCACCAAATGGGTGAAACCTTTGTTTTGCCTGAAGGCATAGCCAGCGAGGAAACTAAAATTGTACCTGGCACCGATGGCGAAAAGATGAGCAAAAGCCGCAACAATTTTATCAATATATTTCTTGACGATAAAGCACTGAAAAAACAGGTAATGGGCATACAGACCGACAGCACCCCACTGGAGGACCCTAAAAACCCCGATACCGATAATGTGTTTGCCCTTTATAAACTACTGGCTACGCCGGAGCAAACAGAGGCCATGCGCGGAAACTACCTGGGCGGAAACTACGGTTACGGCCATGCGAAAACAGCACTCTATGAGCTGATATTCGAAAAGTTTAAAAACGAACGTGAAAAGTATGCCTACTATATGGCCAACCTGCCCGAGGTGGATGCATTGCTGAAAGTAGGCGCTGCCAAAGCCGCTGCCCAGGCTAACAGCGTGCTTACCCGTGTAAGGGAGAAGATGGGGTACGAGTAAGCCAGTTGACAGTATTCAGTCGCAGTAGGCAGAGAAATAGTGATCAGTGTTCAGTGGCAGTAGGCAGTAGCTTCACTCAAACCTGATTAAGTTTCAGTCGATGTCAAAGTTTTCAGATAAGATAATAATAACAAGCTGTATGTAATTTGCATACAGCTTCGTGTGTTTTAAAGGCTTAGTAAATTATCTGGATTAGTTTGTTCAATTCTATAATCAATAGAAAATAGAACATAAAAAATAATAGCTACTTCCCAAACAGCAGCACATCGCTTACTACTACTTCGGTAATGTAGCGCTTTTCGCCGTTCTTGTCGTTGTAGCTGCGGTGGGTAAGCTTGCCTTCTACGGCCAGTTCCTTCCCTTTGGTTACATACTTTTCTATTATCTCGGCGGTCATGCCCCAGGCGGTTACGGTATGCCATTGGGTGTCGGTTACCTTTTCACCCTTGTCGTTATAAAAATTTTCATTGGTGGCTATCACAAGCCGGGCCAGCTTTTTACCCTCGGCAAAGGTTTTAATTTCGGGGTTGTTACCGGCGTTGCCTATCAGCTGTACTTTGTTTTTTAGTGCGTTCATGGCGTGTAAAAATTTAAATGTTATAGTTATACGAATTTGTTTTCTGTGTATCTTTCAACCACGATGCAAAGTTGAGCCAGCCGCCAAATTTTATTCGGTAGTTAACTGTTTATTATCGGTTGTAGCCATTTGTAAACGTTTGTATGAGTAATTTAAACCAATTATACCATGAAAAACCACATTATCCTGTTCCTGCTTTTTACAGCATCCGCTTTTGCGCAAACCGCTAAGCCGGGAGAACTTACATCAGAAGGTGTTGCCATAATAAATGTAAAGCCCGACGTTGTAACGCTTACTATAAGCGTTAGCAAACAAAATGAGTCGGAGAAGAATGCCCTTAAAGAGCTTAATGAAGAGGTGGCCCGGCTGGAAGGTTTTTTTACTAAAACAGGCCTGCCAAAAGAAAATATAAAGATTGCAGGCTTCGACATTAACGACGATTATCGGGATGATAAAGATAAAAAAGTATACCAGGCAAACAACACCCTTGAGGTAGAGATAAAACTGGACAACAAGCTGCTTGATGCATTTTATGGCGAACTACAGGCCGGTAACTATAAAGATGTTTCTGTTGATTATGAAACGTCACTTTCTGCCGGGCTTCAAAAGAAAATTCAGGCGGAACTGATGGATAAGGCCATAGCCGATGCAAAACAAAAAGCTGATGCAATAGCGAAATCTTTGGGCGTAAAAATTACGGGGATAAACCATGTGTCAAAGTATGGCAGGGACGGAATTATGACGGTAGATGAAGTGAAATATATGGCATTAGATGTGGCCCCGATGAGGATGGATGCGCCCCGGCCACCTACTGTCTTTGCTAAGTATGAAGTGCGCGATGTTGAAGTGGAGGAGCAGATTACCATCATTTTTGAGATAAGCAATAAATAAAACCATAATGCAAAAATCAACTACTGCACAAATACGCGAGCGTTTTGATACTGATGTAGAACGTTTCTCAAACCTCGATACCGGCCAAATATCTACCATAGATGCAAAAATTTCGCTGGAGCTGATTACGGAGTCGGCCGCACGGCTGGTGCCCGATGCCACAAACCTGCTGGACGTAGGTTGCGGCGCGGGCAATTATACATTGATGATGCTGGGCAAGCTGCCCAACCTCAACTGCACGCTGGTCGACCTCAGCCAGCCGATGCTTACCAGGGCGGTAGAACGGGTTAGCCCAAACACCTCTGGCAGCGTTACTCCCATTTGCAGCGACATACGCGAGGCGGAACTTGCAGCCGGCAGTTTTGATATCATCCTCGCCGGGGCAGTGCTGCACCACCTGCGCGACGATGCCGACTGGGAAACCACCTTTACCAAGCTCTACAACCTGCTCAAACCCGGGGGCTGCCTGATGATATCGGACCTTATTATTCAGGAAACCGATGCCATCACCGCCTACACCTGGGAGCGCTACGGCGATTACCTGGAGGGCGTTAACGGCAAAGACTACCGCAACCATGTGCTGGATTACATAGCCATGGAAGATTCGCCCCGCAGCATGACCTACCAGCTCGACCTCATGAAGCGCGTGGGTTTTACGAAGACGGAGATATTGCATAAGAATATGTGTTTTGGGGCTTTTGGAGGGGTGAGAGATAAATAAAAATCATGATAAAAAAATTTTAAAAATAGTTGCGATAACAGGATGCTTTGGTTGTAAATATACACGCAGGAAGGAGATTTACTATTATGGACTGCTATGCGCAATAACAAGAAAATATAATGCTTTAAAGAGAAAAATATGATAAATAAGGTAGAAAGTGTAGGAACATACGACGACATGAAAGCCCAAATAACTGGCGGAAATTTAGAAATATTATTACTACCTAAATCTCAGAATATTGGAATAATAAATGCTCAAAAAGCGATAGAGAATTTATCTATAGTTGTGGACCGAGCGAAAAATGCACTCCAAAATGAAAATTATATTGAGTTTATATCTTTAAAGATTCAGTATATTGAATTTTATTTAAAAATATTCTGGGTAACCAAAAACCCTAATAATGCGATTCTTAATCATGAGGACAGAAAGTTCTTTGGGACAATTATAAATGATTGCAAAGATTTCGGTTTTGATAGTAGTATAATTTTCGACATAAAAGACTTTAATGATACAAGAATCAAGGCAATACATAAATACCTGATGGGCGGAACGGATGAACAAGAACTTAAGGCAATTTCATTAAAGTATTCTAAATTAGGAAATTTGGTTTATCAACATGTTATCGATGAGTGTGGTGTTATTTTAAATAATCCAACCGAAATCCCTCAAGATGTCGGCACAATTTTTATTGCTAGACCTAAAGTATAATAGGTAGTAATACCGTATAGGTAATCCTTTAGTTCGTGTCTCGGGGCAAGATAAGCACAGTAATCTTTAACCTCCCCTTAACCTTATACAAGCGTTTACAAACGGATTTGTTTTAGTATATTTACAACCAGTAAAATCCCCACGATACACCTCCTCGCTCCCCTCTCCTTTGGAGAGGGGCCGGGGGTGAGGTCAAAAAAGAAGAAAAATGCAGGCAGAAATAAACAAAGTAGAATTACGCAACCTCCGTATAGAAGATTATAAAGAACTGCGCCTTACCATGCAGCACGCCTACAAAGAGGTAGACATGGATATGGAAGAGCCCTACTGGGGCGAGAAGGACATCAAACGCCTGCTCAAAATTTTCCCCGAGGGGCAGCTGGTGGTGCTGGTAGACGGCAAGGTGGTGGGCAGTGCCCTCTCGCTAATTGTCGACTATAAAAAAGCTACTGCAAACCATACCTACGAAAAAATTACCGGCAATTACACCTTTAGTACCCACGATTATGAGGGCGAGGTGCTGTACGGCATCGACGTGTTTATAGACCCCGCCTACCGTGGCCTGCGCCTGGGCCGCCGCCTGTATGACGCCCGTAAAGAACTGTGCGAACAGCTTAACCTTAAGAGCATCATCTTCGCCGGGAGGATGCCGAATTACAACGAACACTCTGAAGATACCACCCCAAAGGAATACATAGAGAAAGTAAGGCTAAAAGAAATTCACGACCCCGTGATGGCGTTTCAGCTCAGCAACGATTTTCACGTTATCAAGGTAATGCGCAACTACCTTGAGGGCGATAAAGACAGCCAGGACTATGCCGTGCTTATGGAGTGGAACAACATTTATTACGACAAGAGCCCGGTGCTTATCAACGCCCGTAAGAGCATCATACGCCTGGGGTTGGTACAGTGGCAGATGCGGCCGCTGGCTAATGTGGAAGCCCTGTTTGAGCAGGCTGAGTTTTTTATCGACGCGGTGTCGGGCTACGGCAGCGACTTTGCACTGTTTCCCGAACTGTTTGTTGCGCCCTTAATGGCCGACTTTAACCACCTTAGCGAAGCCGATGCCATCAGGGAAATTGCCCGTTATAGCGAACCCATACGTAAGCGTTTCCAGGAAATGGCCATATCCTATAATATCAACATTATTACCGGCAGCATGCCCATGGTAGAGGATGGTAACCTGTATAACGTTGGCTTCCTTTGCAAGCGCGACGGCACATTTGAAACCTATACCAAAATACACATTACGCCAAACGAGGTAAGCTACTGGGGCATGGTGGGCGGCAGCGAAATAAAAACGTTTGATACCGACTGCGGCAAGATAGGCATCATGATTTGCTATGATGTAGAGTTCCCCGAGCTGGCACGCCTCATGGCCGATGAAGGTATGGACATACTCTTTGTACCCTTCCTGACAGACACCCAAAACGGCTACACCCGCGTAAAGCACTGTGCACAGGCACGCGCCATAGAAAACGAGTGTTACGTGGCTATAGCCGGCTGTGTGGGCAACCTCCCCGGGGTGAATAACATGGACATACAGTATGCGCAAACTGCTGTATTTACGCCCTCCGACTTTAGCTTCCCGAGTAATGGCATTAAGGCAGAGGCTACGCCCAATACCGAAATGACCATTATTGTAGACGTAGACCTTGACCTGCTTAAGGAGCTGCACGAATTTGGCAGTGTGCGTATCCTTAAAGACCGCCGCCAGGACCTGTACCGCATTAAAAAGCAACCTGTAAGCAAAGCCGACCCTAAAAGCGAAGGCGTTACCGAATTTGATGAGGAGAATGCAGGCAATACCGGCACCGTAAAATCGGCACCGCCAAAAACCAAGCGCACCACGGCCACGCCGCGGACTACAACGCCAAGGGCAACTGCGCCTAAAACAACTACGCCCAGGGCTGCCACGCCACGCCCTGCAGCTGCTGCAAGGCCGGCCGCTAAACCCACTGCGCCACGGGCTGCCACCACCCCGCGTGCACCACGCGTTGCCGCCCCTAAGCCAGACGGCCCCGGTACTGAGGTAAAAACAAACACAAGGCAGGTAAAAGGATGATAGAAAGTGCTATAGGCAGGGCATGCCCTGAATGCGGCGATAAAATTATAGGCCGCGAAGACAAGAAGTTTTGCAGCGATGCCTGCCGCAATGCCTATAACAATAAGATAAATAAGGACAGCAACAACTACATGCGCAATGTAAACAACAAGCTGCGCCGCAATTACCGCATCCTTTCTGAACTTAATGCCGAGGGTAAGACTAAGACCACCAAAACCAAACTGGACGGTAAGGGTTTTGACTTTAACTTTTTTACCAATGTGCTGCATACCAAGAACGGCAATACCTATTACTTTGTGTATGAGCAGGGCTACATGCCGCTGGAAAATGATTTCTACATCCTTGTAAAGAAAGACGTATAATGCAAATATCCATATTAGGCTGCGGATGGCTGGGCCTGCCATTGGCCGAAAGGCTTGTACGGGAAGGCCACATGGTAAAAGGCTCAGTTACTTCGTCGGAAAAGATTGAGGTGCTGCAAGCTAAAGGCATACGTCCGTTTATCGTTGACCTGAATGAAATCGAGGGGGATGTGCTGGATGATTTTTTAAGGGATTCGGAGGTACTTATTATCGCCATTCCGCCAAAAGTTAAGCAAAACACAGGGTTATCCTATCCCGAAAAATTGCGCGTACTGCTTCCGTCTATTGCAAACGCAGGGATTAAAAAGGTGCTCTTTACCAGTTCAACATCAGTATATGCTGATGCGCCGGATATTCCTGTAATTACCGAAGATACACTGCCTAATCCGGATACCGAAAGCGGGAAACAGGTACTCGCCGCAGAGCAGGTGCTGCAATCGTCGACTGATTTTAAAACCACTATTTTACGCCTTGGCGGGCTTATCGGGGGCGACAGGCACCCCGTGTACCACCTTGCCGGCAGGGCTGGTATACCCAACCCCTATGCGCCGGTTAATTTGGCCGACAGGGATATGATTATTGAAGTAATAGTACAAATAATCGAAGTGGATATTTTCGGGAACGTGTTTTTAGTTGTAAACCCTGAGCATCCTACCCGGAAATTATATTATACAAATGAAGCCAAAAAGCACGGGCTTCCTCTGCCCAAATTTTCGGATGCCGTAACTTGTGTGGGTAAGCTTGTTGAGGGGAGTGTTCTTTTTGACTGGAAAAAATAAACCTACAAGGTTAGAAAAACCTTGCAGGTTAGGAGGTTGTCGTTATATTCGTTAGCTCCTGAAAGGTCTTAATGACCTTGTAGGTATAAAACGTTAGTAGGTTAACTCTGCTCAAGTGCTTATATAAAACCCTGGGTACGCGCTTCATGTATCAGGTCTTCGTCATTGCCTTCTACATCCAGCAGGCGTTTTATTTTATATTTCCGCTTTTCTATAGCGCTGTCGCTTAAAGGGATATAGGTACTCAGGTTTTTGTTTTTAATTCCTTTAGCCAGGAGCAGTATAATACGCACATCAATATCTTCCAGTACAATGCCGCGTTCCCTGCGTTTAAGATAGCTGGAAATGGCCTTACTGTAAAAAATGTTGCCGTTAAGTACTTCTTTAAACGCGTGCACCAGCTCATCGGTAGTGCAGTCGCTTTTATTAATAAAACCTTCGGGGTTTATAGTGTCTAAAATTCCTGCAATAATGTCTATTTCCTTATGCATGGTCATAAGTATTATTTTGCAGTTAGGCATTGTCTGCCTTATAAGCATGGCAAGGTCTGCCCCGGAGTAGAGCTTTTCTTCTTCAAAATGTGGTATGCTGTAATCCAGCAGGGCTAAATCAAAAGGGGTATCGCGGTTGGCTGATATTACCTTGTAGCCCGTTTTGCAATCATTTGCTTTCTTAAACTCAAGTACGCCGTGGTTATGGTCAAGGTTCTGGAACATGTAATAGTAACCTTCAAGCACCACAACATGATCGTCTATAGCAAGCACGTGTAATTTTTGATTCAAAGTTGGGGGCAATTTTTATTGGCTGAACAAAAATATAGTTTAAATAATTAACTAAAGTACGGATTTTCCGCAATTAACATTTAAATTTTAATTTTTTTATTTCAAATGTTATAATTCTGTTTGATATTAAGGCATATCGAATGTTAAAATAAAGAAGATATAGCTAAAATTTTAATAAAAAATGAGTATAGCTAACAGCAACGTTTTTAGTTACATCTATAAAATAGATAAATTTTCCTACAAATAAAAATGCCCCGTAAAAGCGGTTAACTTTCCCGGGGCATCTGTTCTATCTTTGTTTTATACTACCAGATTTTTACACGGTCTTCAGGCGCTACAAAAAGCAGCTCGCCCGGTTTAATATTAAATGCCTTATAAAAATCGTCAACATTTTGCAACGGCACATAGGCACGGTACATGCCCGGCGAATGCGGGTCGGTCTTTACCTGGTTTTTAATGGCTTCATCGCGCATCTTGGTACGCCATATAGTGGCCCACGATATAAAAAAGCGCTGCTCTGGTGTAAACCCGTCTATAAGGCCGGGGTCGCCGTTTTCTTTAAGATATATTTTAAGGCCTTCAAGCGCGGCATTTACACCGCCCAGGTCGCCTATATTTTCACCCAGGGTAAATTTACCGTCTACATTAATGCCGGGTAACGGCTGTAACGCGCTGTACTGGTTAGCCAGTGCATCGCCCAGTCCGGTAAAAAGCTTAAGGTCTTGTTCACTCCACCAGTCTACCAGGTTGCCTTCGGCATTGTAGCGCGCACCGCTGTCGTCAAACCCATGCGAAATTTCGTGGCCTATAACAGCGCCTATACCACCGTAGTTAACGGCCTCATCGGCGCGGTAGTCATAAAAGGGCGGTTGTAGTATACCGGCAGGAAACACAATTTCATTATACGATGGGTTAAAATAGGCGTTTACAATTTGTGGTGCCATGCCCCATTCGGTCTTATCTACGGGCTTGCCCAGCTTATCAAGGTTTTCCTGGTGCTCCCATTTGGCAATGTTTTTCATATTGCTAAACAAGCTTCCGTTTTCAGGGCCGGCTATGGTTAACGCGCTATAATCTTTCCATTTGTCAGGATAGCCTATTTTTATACTCAGCTTGCGCAGCTTAGTAATAGCGTTTTGTTTAGTTGCCGTAGCCATCCACGGTAAGGCGTTAATACGGTTTTCATAAGCACGCATTACGTTTTTAATCATCGCTTCGGCCTTGGCCTTGGCCTCCGGCGGAAATTTCTTTGCCACATACAGCTTGCCCAGGGCTTCGCCTACCGTGCCGTTTATGGTTTGCAGCGCGTTTTTATCGCGGTATTCTTCTTTAAGCGCGCCGCGAAGGGTTTTACTGTAAAACTGCCAGTTGGCCGTTTCTATATCTGTAGACAGCGCATCGGATGCCCCACGTAACAGCGACCATTTAAGGTAGTCTTTCCATGCGGCTACATTTTTTTCGCCCAGTATTTTATCCAGCGCTTTAATATAATTTGGCTCAGACACCACTACCGTTTCCGGTTTTCCGGCACCAACACCCTCAAAGTAAGCTGCCCAGTTTAAAGACGGCGCTGATTTTTGAAGGTCGGCAACGGTCATAGGGTTATAAGTAAGGCGGTCATCGCGCAGCTCTACACGTGTAAAGCGGGGCTGTGCCATGGCTGTTTCCAGTGCCACAATGTTATCTGCTGCTTTGGCTGCCGCTTCCGTTTTATATCCCAGGTAGCTAAGCATGGTTGCCACATGCTTGCGGTACAGTTCTTTTTTCTCTTTAGAGTCGGCATCTTCAGATACATAATAATCCCTGTCCGGCAGGCCCAGCCTTCCAGTACCCAGGTATAAGGTGTTTTTATTACTGTCTTTAGCATCCGCGCCTATGTATATGCCAAAAAAGCCCACGCCGCCCTCACGCTCCATTTCGGTAATAAAAGCCTGCAATGTTTTTACATCTTTAATGGCATCAATTTTTTTAAGGTAAGGCTTTAGCGGGCTTATCCCTGCCTTGTTGCGCGCCACGGTATCCATAATGGTGCGGTACAAGTTAGCAGCCTTACCCTCGTCAGACGTGGCAGCTAGTTTTTTATTGGCTGCGCTTTCTTTCAGTATGGCAAGGGCATCATTATTAGTATTTTCGCGAAGCTCGTCAAAGCTGCCCCAGCGTGTTTTGTTTCCGGGTATTTCGGTAGCATCAAACCATTTTCCGTTTACATATCTAAAAAAGTCATTACCCGGCTTTACCGAGGTATCCATATATTGCAGGTTAATGCCCGGCTTTTGCTGGGCAAATGCTGCGGGGGCAAACATCCCGGCGGCAAGCGCTATGGCAGCAGTTTTGTTCTTAATTTTTAATTTCATATCTATGTTTTTCGTAACTTAAAATACAAATATAGGTTATTGGGAGGATTTGTTGATGCGTGGATTTGTTAATTAGGTAATTTAGTATGCGGTAATTTGGCATGTTGTCTGTGGAGCGCTGCCTCCAAATTAACACATCCACAAATCAACAAATCAACATTCTTCCCTACTTTTGCACAAATTAAATAGCATGCTTGCTTTCCTTAAAAAATACCGTTTGTTCATTAGTGTGCTGATAGTACTTTCGGCTATTATACTCACGCTTTTTTACATCGCGCTTTCGCCAAAGAAAACACTTAAAATATACAGCCCTGCTGACGTAAACCCCGAGCTGGCCGACAGTACCATTGCCGCGGTGGCGCACCACCACACCATAGCGCCGTTTAGCTTTATGAACCAGAACGGGCAAACGGTTACCAACAAAGACTATGATGGGAAAATATATGTGGCCGACTTTTTTTTTACCACCTGCCAGACCATTTGCCCCATAATGACCAATAATATGGGATGGCTGCAGGATAAGGTTAAAGATATGGACGATGTTAAGCTGCTCTCGCACTCGGTAACGCCCGAAACAGACAGTGTGCCGGTACTGCGTGCCTACGCCGACCTTAAGGGCGCTACCGACGGTAAATGGAATATGGTTACCGGCAATAAGCGGGACATTTACTACATAGCCCGTAAAAGCTACCTGGCGTTAAAAACTAAAAAAAGCAGCCAGCTGTATGATATGGTGCATACCGAAAACTTTATATTGGTAGATAAAAAAGACCGGATACGTGGGTTTTATGACGGTACTAACCTGGACCAACCTACCGAAAAAGGGGTTAAAAATGTAGCGCAGCTTTTAGAGGATATAAAATGGCTGCGGGAAAATGAGTAGTTTGCTTTATTGGCAACCCAAAGATGCCCTAAGATTCCCTAAGAAAGATTATTACCTTCGGTAAAGACCGCAAAGCGGTAGGGTAACAGTCGTAAATCTTTGTGGTCTTAAGCAAATGCCAATCTCAACCTTTTTGACTTTGGGTTTCTTTGGGAAACTTAGGGCATCTTTGGGTTATAGCTTTAGACTGTACTTTCTCAACAAGCCACACCGGATTTCACAATTGAGTTCTTTCCATTTTTTAACGATTACTTAATTTTTATGTTTACTTTTGTAATCTGAATTTATTCTAAATAAGAATTGAAAACAAATCTTTCATTGCTTAAAAAAGGGCAAAAGGGCATTATAACCGAATTTAATGTGGACACTATTCCGCTTAAATTACTGGAGATGGGCTGCCTGCCGGGCAATGAGGTGCAACTTTTACAGATAGCGCCCTTTGGCGACCCCATTTACATTAACGTTAACGACAGCCACGTAAGCATCCGTATGGAAACCGCGGCCGAAATAGGCGTTATCATTATAACGGATTGATTTTGATGGCTGGCAACAGTATAAAAATAGCCCTTATAGGCAACCCAAACACAGGCAAAACCTCGGTTTTTAACCAGCTTACGGGCCTTAACCAGCAGGTGGGCAACTACCCCGGCATAACCGTAGAGCGCAAAGCAGGCTCCTGCAAATTATCTCCCACCGTTAAAGGGCAAATATTAGACCTCCCCGGCACCTACAGCCTTAATGCCAGCTCTATGGACGAAAACGTGGTAATAGAGCTGCTGCTGAACAGGAATGACAGAGATTATCCTGATGTTGCCGTAGTAGTTACCGATGTAGAAAACCTTAAACGCAACCTGCTCCTGTTTACCCAGATAAAAGACCTTGAAATTCCTACCATACTGGTTGTAAATATGGCCGACCGTATGGATAAGAAGGGCATAACGCTGGATATACCCTACCTGGAAAACCACCTTAAAACCCGCATTGCGCTGGTAAGCAGCCGCAAGGGCCAGGGCATAGCCCACCTTAAAAACCTTATCCTGGCTTACAAGGCACTGCCTACAGCGCCCTGCCTTAACGCCAGCAGTATAGACCCTGCTTATTTTAATAACCTGCGCAAGGCATTTCCTAACCAGCTGCTGTATAAGCTATGGCTGGTAATAACACAGGATGTAAACTTCGGTATGGTAGACCGTAAAGAAATGCAGGGCAACTCGTTTACCAAGACCAAGCCGGAGCTTAAGCGCCTGCAGCAAAAAGAGACTATAAAGCGCTACCAGTTTATAAACGATGTGCTTAAGTTGGGGCAAACCATAGACCACAGCAATGCGAAAGACCTTCGCGCACGGCTGGACAGGGTACTTACCCACAGGGTTTTTGGCTACGTGATTTTCATGGCCATACTGATGCTTATTTTTCAGAGTATCTTTTCATGGAGCGAAATACCCATGAACTTTATTGATGAGCAGTTTGCCTCTTTGTCTGCCTACATATCCACACACCTGCCTGCCGGCAGGCTTAACGACCTTGTAGCGCAGGGTATCGTGCCCGGCATAGGGGGCGTGGTTATCTTTATACCGCAAATCGCATTTTTATTCCTGTTCATTTCGATACTCGAAGAAAGCGGTTACATGAGCCGCGTGGTATTCCTTATGGATAAGATAATGAAACGCTTTGGCCTTAGCGGCAAGAGCGTAGTGCCGCTTATATCGGGCACCGCCTGCGCCATACCGGCCATCATGTCAGCACGAAATATAGAAAACTGGCGCGAGCGGCTTATAACCATACTGGTAACGCCATTTGTAACCTGCAGCGCCCGCCTGCCGGTGTATACTATATTGATATCACTTATCATTCCCAATGAATATGTACTTGGCATCTTTAACCTGCAGGGGCTTACGCTGATGCTGCTGTATTTGCTGGGTTTTGGTGCAGCCATACTTTCGGCATGGATATTAAACAAAATACTGCTCATAAAGCATAAAACATTTTTTGTGGCCGAGATGCCCAACTATAAGTTGCCGCTGTTTAAAAATGTAGCGCTTACCGTAATCGAAAAAACTAAGGCTTTTGTGTTTGGCGCCGGTAAAATAATCCTGGCACTATCGGTTATCATCTGGTTTTTAGGTTCGCACGGGCCAGGCGATGAATTTAAAAATGCCGAGAAAATTGTAACGGATTATGGCAGGGCATACGGAACGGATGCTGCTAAATGGCCCGACCAGATTGCTGCCTACCAGCTGGAGCATTCGTATATAGGCATCGCCGGCAAGACCATAGAGCCGGTTATCCGCCCGCTGGGTTACGACTGGAAGGTGGGCATTGCCATAGTATCATCATTTGCGGCGCGCGAGGTTTTTGTGGGTACGCTTGCCACTATTTATAACATAGGCAATACGGATGACGAGGCCACCATACGCCAGCGCATGGCCGCAGATGTAAATACTAAAACGGGCGAAAAAGTATTTAATTTTGCAACCGGTGCTTCGCTGTTATTGTTTTATGCTTTTGCCATGCAGTGCATTAGTACGCTAGCCATTACAAAGAAAGAGACTAATTCGTGGAAATGGCCGTTAATACAATTATTCGGCATGAGCGCGTTTGCTTACGTTGTATCATTAATCGCATACCAGTTCCTTAAATAAGAAAGCCTTATGAATATTCAGGATATTATAGCATACGCACTCGTACTGGCATCGGCAGCGTTTCTGGTTAAGAAATTTTTCTTTAAAAAGAAAAAGGCCGGGGGCTGCGGCGATGACTGTGGTTGCCATTAAAAGCAGCGGATGGGCCTAAGGTATTTTGGCAAGGCCAAAAAACATAAATACTGAAATTTTTGGCTCTGTTTTTTTATGCTGAAATGCGAAAAGTATCGGGATAAACAATAAACATACAGGCGTGCTTATTTATTAAAGGGATAATTCGCGCCTTTTCCCGAAATTAGCGGTATGCAAAGCACCTCCATAACTAAAACACAGCTCGCGGTAATGAGTATTGCCGCAGGCGTATGCGTAGCTAATATTTACTACAACCAGCCCATACTTAAAGCCATAGCGCACGACTTAAATGTAACCGAAACCCGGGCGGGCATTATATCGGTACTGGCGCAGGCGGGCTACGGGCTGGGGCTGTTTTTTCTTACGCCGCTGGGCGACAAGGCTAACCGCAAAACCCTTATTCTGGCCTTTATGGGCATACTTGTGGCGGTACTTGTGGGCACTACCGTGGTGCAAAACTTCTTTTGGCTGTGCGTGTTTAGCCTGCTTACCGGGCTTATGAGTGTGGCAGCACAGGTTATACTACCCATGGCCGCGGGTATGGATCCTGAAAACCGCGGCCGCAATGTGGGTATTATTTTTACCGGTATACTGGTGGGCATACTGGCGGCGCGGGTATTTAGCGGGTTTATAGGCGAGTGGCTGGGCTGGCGCTGGGTATATGGCATTTCTGCTATTATGGTTGTGGGCTGTATGGCTATGGTACAGGCGGCGCTGCCCAACATACGTGGCGTGTTTGAGGGTAGTTACGGCAGGCTGCTGGGCTCATCGCTGTTACAGTTAAAGCGTTTTCCGCAGCTGCGGAAAACGGCACTACTGGGGACACTTATGTTTGGGCTGTTCTGTTCGTTCTGGACCACCCTTACCTTTCACCTGGGTGGTGCGCCGTTTAACTACGGGCCTGACATTATCGGGCTGTTTGGCTTAATCGCCATAGGCGGGGCGCTGCTGGCGCCGGTATTTGGCAAACTGGCTGATAAAGGCAGCCCCGCTAAGGCACAGCTCTTCGCGGGGCTCATGGTACTGGCGAGTATCGTCCTGATAAAACTATTCCCGGTATCGGTGCCTGCCTTTGTAATTGCGGTACTGTTGCTTGATGTGGGCGTGCAGGCTATACAGGTAACTAACGTAGCCACCATTTATGCCCTCGATGCTACTGCTCACAGCCGCATCAATACCGCTTATATGACAAGCTACTTCATCGGCGGGGCGCTGGGCAGCTTTACCGGACTGCAGTGCTGGGGCATTGGCGGCTGGGATTTGGTTACATGGCAGCTGCTGACGTGGTGCTTGCTGGGATTAGTTATCGTGGTGGCCTCATTATACCGTAGGGGTGCCGGTTCGCGATAATATGTGCTATACTTACGGGTATGGTGGTTTACTACGCCGATAAGGAGTTAACCACCCCGTTGCGCCGCGGCGAACACCCCTCAAGAGGGGAATAGCTTCACTCGGGACGAGAAATCCGTGGCAATCAATCAAATCTGTGTCATCAGTGTTCCAAATCAACAAATCCACGCATCAATAAATCGACAGCAAGATTAATCCCGCTCCTCCAAAACCTTTATCATCCGGAAGGATTTCAGCAGGTGAATCAATCCCGGAATAATTAGCGCCCCGCCGATGATAAGGCTGATGCCCAAAACGTTTATTACGCTTTCTGGCGCGGCGTTGGCAAGCAGGCTCACAGGGCCTTGCTTTGTAATGATAAGGTTAGGGAAGTGCGTACCTATGGCGGCAAACAGTATGAGCAGTACCTGTAAGCCTGCGAGAAAGCGGCTCCAGATTACGCGGCCTTTTTGTATCACCTTCCACAGTGGGTACAGTAATATTCCCGAAAGCATCACCGCGCCTATCGCCAGCGGATTTGATACAAATTCCATGCTGAACTCGTTACCCTGAACATACCCGGTGCCTATGGTTATAAACCCAAAGAAAACCACGGCGATAATAGCCACGCGCGCCTTGCGCATGTACATACGCTTTTCATAATCTTTAGCTTCGCCAATAAGGAATGTAGCCGCCAGGAACACACACAGCGTACTGAAAAAGAAACCGGTAAGTATGGGGAACGGCTGTAGCCAGGGGTATACATAGAGATCATAGAAATCGGCATTGGGTGCCTGTTCCATAGTCTGGATGTCGCCGTTAAGGAGGGCACCAAAGGCCATCCCTAAAAAGATGGGCGTTACCAGGCAGCTGAACTCAAACATGCGGTCGTACAACAACTGGCTGTTGTCTTTTACGGCATCATAATGGCGGAACACAAAGGCTACCCCGCGCAGGGTTATACCCAGCAATATCAGCGTAAGCGGTAGGTGCAGGTAAATGATAATAATGTTATAAAAATCGGGAAAGGCTATCCACAATATTACAATAAGGATGATAATCCAGATGTGGTTAGCCTCCCACACCGGGCCCATAACGCTGTACACGGTTTTCTTTATGGATTTTTTATGGTCGGGCGCAGAGAAGAGTTCGAGCGTACCGGCACCAAAGTCGGCACCACCCAAAAGCACATACAGGAAAAACGAAACAACTACGAAAAGCAATACTACATACAACATGGGTTACTGGTTTTGCTGGTTAAGTACTTTAATCTGCCGCGCCATAAGCCAGGTAACCGCAACGCTAAGTACGGCATAGAGCACTACATACATATAAAAACTGTATATCATGCCGGGCATGGGGGTAACGGCATCTTTAGTGCGCATCACGTTGTGGATAATCCACGGCTGGCGGCCTACTTCGGTAACTATCCATCCGGCCTCAAGGGCTATGAAGCCCACAGGTGCCATTATGGCGAAGTAGAGCCAGTAGCGGCGGCTGTTTTGCCAGCTTTTCTTTTTCAGGCTGATGAAGTAAACGAGCGCGGCCAGCATCAGCAGCCCGCCCAGGCTTACCATAACCTGAAAGGCATAGTGTGTAATGGCTACGGGTGGCCGGTCTTCTTCGGGGAAATCGTTAAGCCCCTTTACTTCGGCATCAAAATCGCCAAAAGCAAGGAACGACAGCGCTTTAGGGATGGCTACTTTATACGACACGGTTTGCGTTTCTTCGTCTACAATTCCGCCTATATATAGCGGCACGCCGTTTTCGGTTTTGTAATGCGCCTCCAGGGCGGCGAGCTTCGCGGGTTGGCGTACGGCAATATCCTTGGCAGAGTGGTCGCCGCTTATGGGCTGCAACAGCGCAGCCACAGCTCCGAAAACAATCGCAATATTAAAAGCCGTCTTATGCACCAGGGTGTTGCGCCCTTTATATATCTGCCAGGCGTGTATGCCCGCCACGGCGAAAGAGGTAGCGGCAAAAGCGGCAAGCGTCATGTGGAGGGCCTGCGAAAACCAGGCGTCGTTAAGGAAGGCTGCCACAGGGTCGATATTAAGGAACTGTCCGTTAACGTAGTCGAACCCGGCGGGGCTGTTCATCCAGCTGTTTGCCGACACCACCAGTATGCCCGAAACAACCCCCGACAGCCCTACAATAACCCCGGTAAACAGGTGAAAGCGTTCGGGTATTTTGTTCCACCCGTACAGGTAAAAGCCCAGGGCTACGGCCTCGATAAAAAAGGCGGCGCCTTCCAGCGAAAAGGGCATGCCTATAATGGGCCCGGCGTGTTTCATAAATGTGGGCCACAACAGGCCGAGTTCAAACGACAGCGCGGTACCCGATACGGCACCGGTAACAAAAAATATGGCCACGCCTTTTTGCCATGCCTTAGTAAGGGTAAGGTACTCCGGCCGGCGGGTTTTAAGGAATTTAGCATGGCTTAATACCATAAAAAACGGCATTACCATACCTATACAAGCAAATACAATGTGAAAGATGAGGGTGAATGCCATTTGCATTCGGGCGGCATCTAAATTATCCATTTTGAGTGCGGTTTTAATTTAAGACTACCCAAAGGTACGATGCAAAAGGATGCGGAGAAAAGAATTTGGAGGTATTATTTTGCAGGTTATATCGAATATAAATTAGGGGGGGATTTTTGTGTTTGTTCCATTACTACCGAAGCGCAGCGGAGTGGAGTAATCTCTGGAACGATTGAAGGTGTTGTTCGATTGAGAGGGGTTAGGGGGGTGTTATCAGGTAATGTATTTAGCAAAGATAAACTGTGAAATATTGTTAAAAGTGTTATATTTGATATCAATTGCCAACCCATATACTATGATTTTTATTCCGCCTTTAGAGATTGCCTCTAAAATTATGACATTGATACAAGACGCTGAAAAAGAAGTTATCATTGTGTCTCCGTATGTCAACCTATCTAAATGGGATAAGATGAAAAAATGCCTTGAAAAAGCGGTGCAAAAAGGTATTAATATCACCTTTATCGCTAGGAAAAATGCAACGCAGGATTTATCTATTTTATCGAATATTGGCATTACGCCCATATTGATTGATGACCTGCACGCTAAAGTGTATATCAACGATTCGTATGCAATTGTAACTTCATTAAACCTTGTTCAATATTCTGACATCAACTCGATAGATATTGCGTACAGGACAGATACAAAAACTGAAAGAAAAGAACTCCTGGACTTCGTAGAAAAATATGTTATTGATATTAAAAAAACTGCCCCGCCAACGCCAACGAGGATAACACAAAATCTTACTGAAAGGACTGTCGTTTTTAATGAATATCAGACGGCTAAAATACATGATGCCTTTATAGGCAAATTTTGGGAAACAAAGTTCAACAAGACTTCAGCTTATGTATTTGGCGAAAGTCTGTTTCCTTTTGGTGATGCAATGATGGATTCCCGATTGACGATACGGATTTCAAAGTCTAGGACTGACTTTGATGATATAATCAAGTATATTGAAACGTTGCATTTTCAGAGTTACCACGACTTTAGGATTGAGTTAAACCTCAAAAGTAAGAATAGCTTGTACTATCTTGATTTTGTTGCTACTCGTAAGATTGAGTTGCAGAAACTGATTGACGATTATATTAATGTTTGTAGCGTCATATTAAACAGCGAAATTCATAGGGTTTTGAAAAGGCAGCCTAATTTCTTCATTTAAATGGAAAGAAAATCGTCATATCGCGTAAACAAAATTGTCAACGACCGAATATTTAAAAATATTCACTCGGATAAAGAAACAGTAAATAACTTTAAAAGAGTTATTGAAAATATCCCCACTATTCTCTTGTTCTTTTATCTAGTGGGGTTCGTTTATCTTAAGACGTATTACAGTAAATTCGATATCCCAATAGAGTGTTATTGGACAGTTACTGATATGGTTTTTATTGCGCTATATAAAATCACTTTTGTTGTTCTGCTATATATTATCGTAGAAATATTAGAAATATTTATCAGCGGTATGCTTAATTTTCTATTCAAAAGATCCCTTCTAAAATACCACGATTTAACAATTAATAGCGTTTTGGTAGGAGTAATGGCATTTGCATTTATGACTTCGTTCATAACTTTTTTTCATATTCCAGGTAAACCATTCATGTTTATTTTAGCCCCGTATTTTCTTTATAAGCGAATTACAACTGTCGAAAATATAAAACTTAAAAAGTATCAGGTATTAATTTTTGGTCTAATAACTACGGTAATTGCTTTAGCATTTTTTAGCGGTAAATATGAGGCGGATGCCGTTAAGCAAGAAAAGCAAGATCGAAATTTGGAATTAGTTAACGGCGATGAGAAACATATTATTGACGGAAATAAGTTTTCCTTAATCGGAGAAACCAGCTCTAACATTTTTATTTACGATAAGAAAAAAAAGCGATCGATAATTTATAACAAGGCAGATTTCCAGCAAATTATAATAAAAGATATTGATACAATTCCGTCGCCAAGATTTGAGGAGGGGAGCCTCCCGATTCCGCGCAAACCCTATTAAAACTTAAATAAATTCTAGTGTTTAGTTTTTTTATCATTAAGATATTGTAAGATTGCCGCGCTCCGTTCCGCCGCTCGCAATGACGCGCCGGAGAGAAGTGTTTATAAAGAGGGCAGCATTCATGTTCCCTTCTTCACGCACCGTCATTGCGAGGCACGAAGCAATCTAACACTTCGCCACAAAATTACAACTCATTCCCCCACTTTGTACTGAACGGATATGGAACGCGGATGACGCAGATTAGGATTTTGAATAACCATTGGGTTTAAAATCCGCGCAAATCGCGATTTCCAGGCATCCGTGTCAATCCGCCTTCTATAATGCCCGAGTGAAACTCCCAACAACTGACTCCCAACAAAAATTTCTCCCCCATTCCAACCCTCTGCACAACCTTCCGCATCTTACTAATAAACTGTAAAACCAATTATATCATGGAAAAATATTTTTTGCTCATTTTATTCAGCTGCCTTGCAATGACCGCACAACAGCAAAAAACCGCATTTGCCTATTTTGATTTTGACAGCGATGCCCTTACCGAAGAGGCTACCGCCACGCTTAGCAGTGTTTCATCTGAACTTAAAGGCGCTTATAGCTATACAATAAAAGTTTACGGCTTTACCGATGATGCCGGTACCGAAAGCTACAACAGCAAACTGGCACAAAAACGCGCCGACCGGGTAGCAGGCTATTTTCAGCTGCATGGTTTCCTGATTGCCGAGGCCGGGGTAGACAGCCCTCTGCTTCGTAACGCGGCCCTCAACCCCGAAATGAAACGCAGGGTGCGCATTGAGTATACTTTTATGCCGTTAGTAGTTTGTGGGCTACAGGAAAGCACGGTAAACATTCCCGAGATAAGCGGGATTGAAGGCACAAACGTTACACTTACAGGTGGCATAGGCCCGGGCGCCGTAGCCGTAAGCGAATATTTTAATACCGAGAGCATGATAGCAAACGGCATGTATGGCATAGCCGAAGGCGGCGACATATTAAAAACCGACGGCATGATACAAATATGCAACTCCTATAAAACCATAGACAGCACCGGAATGTATACCGTGGTAATACCGGCAACGCTGGGGCCTATAAACAAAAAGGCAAGCGTATGGCTGGCCGTAAAAGATGATGCCGGTAAAACAGTTTGGAAAAACACGCCCATAGAAGTAGTTACCGACGAAATTAAAAAAACCTATACCATAAAAATGCGCGCCATGCCCGATGAGTGTACGCACATTAACCTTGACATGCTCGCTAATCGGGGCAATGGCTACCGGGTGGTATACCTGTATACCGATAAGCCGTATGATTTTACTTCGGCGCGCATGTATAACAGCGAACAAACCATGGCGTTCTCTGCTAAGGTTAATGATACTACCTGGGCATTCTGTGTGCCTAACCGCGCCGGGCTGGCCGGTATATTATTTACAGGTGATATAAAGCACAGGCCTAAAGACGTAGCGGTACAGCTGCGCAAGTGCCGCCATAAAGTAGATAAAAAACGCAACCACCATTATTATATTACCCAAAGGGCGCTTATTGCGGGCCTGCCCAAGCCGGCGCAAAAGAAAAAGAAAAAAGGCTGGTTTAGCGAATTGTTTTAGTTAGGGCGTAGTGTGCTTTAGCTTAAGATTTGGAAAGTAAAAAAACCGGCCCAGTATGGCCGGTTTTGTGTTTTTAATACCATTCCATAAAAAAAATACTATCTTTACCCGCAAAACGTTTTATAAAAACAACCAAGGCACGTAGTGGCAACGCCACGACCTATATATAACAACTTTTATGGCATGTACTAACTGTTCTACGGGGTCTAAAGACGGCACCCCGAGAGGATGTAAAAGCAACGGTACCTGTGGTACCGACAGCTGCAATAAACTAACTGTATTTGACTGGCTTAGCAACATGAGCCTCCCCGGCGGGCAAGCCCCGTTTGACTGTGTGGAGGTGCGCTTTAAAAACGGCCGCAAAGAGTTTTACCGCAACAGCGAAAATATTACCCTGAGCATGGGCGATATTGTAGCTACCGAGGCTTCTCCGGGGCACGATATAGGCATTGTAACACTTACCGGCGAACTGGTAAAGATACAAATGAAGAAAAAGCATGTAGAGAACAACGGCGAAGTGCTTAAAGTATACCGCAAGGCATCGCAAAAAGATATAGACATCTGGAGCGCTGCGCGTAACCGCGAAGAGCCCATGAAGGTTATAGCCCGCGAAATAGCGATACGCCTTAACCTCGAAATGAAAATTTCGGATATTGAGTTCCAGGGCGATGCGTCAAAGGCAACGTTCTATTATACTGCCAGCGACCGTGTTGACTTCCGCCAGCTTATTAAAGATTACGCGCGCGAATTCAGCATCCGTATCGAAATGAAGCAGGTGGGTTTCCGCCAGGAGGCTTCGCGCCTGGGTGGTATAGGCTCTTGCGGCCGCGAACTGTGCTGCAGTACCTGGCTTACTGATTTCCGTAGCGTAAATACCAGCGCGGCACGCTACCAGCAGCTGTCGCTTAACCCGCAAAAACTGGCCGGCCAGTGCGGTAAGCTAAAATGCTGCCTTAATTATGAATTAGACACCTACCTTGATGCCCTAAAGGAGCTTCCGGATATGGAAACAAGGCTGTATACCGAAAAAGGCGACGCGTTTTGCCAGAAGATAGATATTTTTAAAGGCCTTATGTGGTTTGCTTACACTAACGATACCGGCCACTGGCATGTGCTTGAGGCAGATAACGTTAAAGAAATAATGGCGCTTAACCGCAACAAAGAACGTGTGGCGGCGCTGGAAGACTACGCTGTAGAGCCTGAAGAGGCTGAAGCAATAGAAAAAAGCTTCCAGAACGCGGTGGGGCAGGACAGCCTTACCCGTTTTGATGCCCCTAAGCGCAAGAAAAAGCCCAACCGGAACAAAGACCGTGGCGGGAAAGGCGAACCCGCTATTACTGCCGACAGGCCCGATAAGCCAGCAGGCCAGGCGCCAAGGCAGCAGCAGGCTAACCGCCCCAAGCAGCATATAAAGCCAAGGGAGAATAAACCTGCCGGCGAGAATCCGGTTCAGGCTCCGGGACAAACCCCCGTTCAGGCACAGCCGAATCAAAAACCGGCACAGGGCCCGCCAAGGCAAAACCCTAGCCAAAACCAAAACCGTGCCCCAAGGCCGGAAAGGCCGGAAGGCGCAGCACCAAAAGGCAATGCCGAAGGCCGGCCGAACAATGGCCCCAATAATAACAGAAGAAATAATAACCGCAGGAATAAACCACCAGGTGACAGGAATGGCAGTAACGAAACAAAATAGCCTTTTTGCCCTTATGGCGTTGCTTTTGCTGGCATCGTGCGATAAAGCGCGGGTGTTTGACGAGTATAAGGAGTTTGACGGCGGGTGGCCCATTAACAAGAAAGCGCAGTTTACCTTTGAGGCAACTGATACCGTGAGCCGCTACAACCTTTTTGTTACCACGCGTGCAAACAACAGCTACCCATACAGCAACCTGTTTGTAATCGTGCAGATGGAGCAGGACGGCAATAAGCTGGTTAAGGTAGACACGCTGGAATACCAAATGGCCAATCCAGACGGCAGCCTTATGGGCAGCGGCTTTAGCGATATTAAAGAGAGCAAGTTGTGGTATAAGGAAAACGTGAACTTCCCTAAAAAGGGTAAGTACGTGTTTACTATTCAGCAGGCGGTGCGCGAAAGCGGCAAAGTGCCTGGTGTAGAAAATTTAGAAGGCATTACCGAAGTAGGTTTCAGGATAGAAAATAAAGAATAATACAGCAGTATGGCAGTAGTAAATAATAACGGGCAGGACGAGAAGAGAGAATTTAGGCGCTACGTAAAAAATTTCTGGAAGATATTTGGCTTCAGTTTCTTAGCCATAATATTGTTCTTCCTGTTAGCCTCATGGGGTGTTTTTGGTAAAATGCCTACGTTTGACGAGCTTGAAAACCCTAATTATAACGTAGCAACCGAAATTATCAGCGCCGATGGGCAAACTCTGGGTAAATTTTATACCCAAAACCGTACCCCGGTAAAATTTTCTGACCTTCCTAAAAACCTGGTAGACGCATTGGTAGCTACCGAAGACGAACGTTTTTATGACCATTCAGGCATTGACGCGCGTGGTACATTAAGGGCAGCCTTAAGCCTGGGTACCGGCGGTGGGGCAAGTACGCTAACCCAGCAACTTGCCAAGAACCTTTTTCATGGTGAGGGATCTAAAAATATCATCATGCGTATCATCCAAAAAGGCAAGGAGTGGATTATCGCCACCCGCCTGGAGCGCCAGTACACTAAAGAAGAGCTTATTGCCATGTACCTTAATACGGTCGACTTTACGCATAATGCCGTAGGTATACGTTCGGCATCAAAAACTTATTTTGGCAAAGAGCCTAAAGACCTTAAAACCGAAGAGGCAGCTGTAATTGTGGGAATGCTTAAAAACCCATCACTCTACAACCCGGCAAGCACAAGCGAAAAACGCAGGAAACTGGTGCTCGACCGCCGTAATACCGTTTTTGGACAAATGGTAAAAAACGATAAGCTCGCCGAAGCTGAAAAGGCTAAATTAGAGAAGGAGCCTATAAAACTAAACTATCATCCTGAAAGCCATAAAGACGGTATCGCCACCTACTTTAGGGAATACCTGCGCGGCTTTATGGACGACTGGGTTAAAGACCACCCTAAGGCAGACGGCAGCGAATACAACCTGTACCGCGATGGCCTTAAGATTTATACTACTATAGACAGCAAGCTGCAGCAGTATGCCGAAGAGGCGGTGCATGACCACCTCGCTAACCTGCAGGAGGAGTTTTTTATCCAGCAGAAAGGCAATAAAAACACGCCATTTGTAAGGATAAGCGAAGCCGAAACCAAAGGTATTATAGACCGTGCCATGCGCAATAGCGAACGCTGGCGCAAAATGGATGCCGACGGCAAAAGCGAAGATGAGATCATTAAATCATTCAGCGAAAAAACAGACATGACCGTGTTTACATGGAAGGGCGAGCGTGATACTATAATGACGCCTATAGACTCTATCCGTTATTATAAGAGCTTCCTGCAAACGGGGCTTATGAGCATGGAGCCGCAAACCGGCTTTGTAAAAGCATGGGTAGGCGGTATAGACTATAAATACTTTCAGTACGACCACGTAGCACAGGGTGCACGCCAGGTAGGCTCTACCTTTAAGCCGTTTGTATATGCCACGGCCATAGAGCAGCTGCATATATCGCCGTGCGACTCGGTTATAGACGGTCCTTTTAGTATACCTAAAGGTAAATTTAATATTGATGCCGACTGGAACCCGCAAAACTCTGACGGTAAATTCCGCGGTACAGTAACCTATAAGCAGGCGCTGGCACACTCTATAAATACCGTATCGGCTAAGTTGATAAGCCAAGTGGGCCCTAAAGCGGTAGTAGATATGTCAAAAAAACTGGGCATAACCAGCAAAATACCAGAACAGCCCTCTATAGCGCTGGGTAGTGCCGACGTAACAGTAAGCGAAATGGTAGCGGCCTATGCTACTTTTGCAAACCAGGGTATGTATGTAAAGCCGGTGGTTATAACAAAAATTGAAGATAAAAGCGGCATGATCCTGTATCAGCCTACTATAGAAACCCACGAGGTAGTAAGCAAGGATATAGCCTACGCCGTTATAAAACTGCTGGAAGGCGTTACCGAAACCGGTAGCGGCGCACGCCTTAAATGGGGTGGTAACGGCGGCCCGGCCTATAAACGCATGACGGGCTACCCGTACCAGATACTAAACCCGGTAGCCGGCAAAACGGGTACGTCGCAAAACCAGAGCGACGGTTGGTTTGTGGGCATGGTGCCTAACCTGGCCACCGGGGTATGGGTGGGCAATGAGGATCGATCGGCGCACTTTAAGAGCCTGCAGTACGGGCAGGGTGCCATGATGGCGCTGCCTATATGGGGCCTTTATATGAAAAAGGTATATGCCGATGACAGCGTGGTATTCAAGGTTTCTGAAAAGCCGTTTGAGCGCCCTAAAAACCTTAGCATAGCAGTTGATTGCTGGAAAAAACCTACAGTAGATACCACCGAGGTGGATAGCACTGTGGTCGATACTGATGAACTTTTAGGCATGTAGTGGCACTATATAAATCATTTAAAGGACACCTTCAATTGGAGGTGTTTTTTTATGCGCAATTACCGCTTACTACTTTTCTGAAATGTTCTTTTAATTACTTGCCATACAAACACGCTTACTGAGACCTCATTAGATATTCTTTCCATGCTTCATTTTGCTTTTTATATGCCGCATTAGCAATTGAATCCAGCCATTTGCTTTGATAAGCGGCAAGGCATTCTGAATACACATGCTTACCTTCAGCGCCTTCAGCAATCTCCCCGTTCTCATCGCTGCGTTTGTATACTTTTGCCGCTGTTGTATTTGCCAGGCTGTCAATCATAGGGTACACATCAGTGCCCAGTATGGGTTCGGTCATGCCACTTCTGTCAATGTGGTTAAGCTGTTTTATGGCTTCGTTGTCAAAGCTGTTTTGCAGGCAGGCTTTGAAATAAACCATTTTAAACTCTTCTATATAGGCGGCTTTGTTCCGCTTTTCCTGCGTTGATGAGCAGGAAATCGTGCAAATAATAGATGCTATGCTGAGAATTTTTTTACACATTGCAGGAATTGAATTGATTGGTATATAAATTTAGCAAATAATATTTTTCCATGGTAATTTTTTTTCAGACAATTAAAATAGGTTGAGATAAAATCCCATCAAAAACACCCTCAAATCATGGTGTTTTTTATATATTTATATCCGTATTATAAAATTAATTGTATGATTAATAAAAAAGTGCAGGGGGTAGAAGAAGCCCTGCGGGATATAACAAATGATGTAACCATAATGCTGGGCGGTTTTGGCCTATGCGGCATCCCCGAAAACAGTATAGCAGAGCTGGTGCGCAAAGGCGTATCGGGCCTTACCTGCATAAGCAACAACGCCGGGGTAGATGATTTTGGCCTGGGCCTGCTGCTGCAAAAGCGCCAGATAAAAAAAATGATATCGAGCTACGTGGGCGAAAACGCCGAGTTTCAGCGCCAGATGCTGAGCGGCGAACTGGAAGTTGAGCTTACCCCACAGGGTACCCTTGCCGAAAAGTGCCGCGCCGCGCAGGCCGGTATACCCGCGTTTTATACACCGGCAGGTTATGGTACCGAAGTAGCCGAGGGCAAAGAAAGCCGCGAGTATAACGGCAAGATGCACATTTTAGAAGAAGCCTATAAAGCCGACTTTGCCATTGTAAAGGCGTGGAAGGGCGACGAGGCCGGCAACCTTATCTTTAAAGGCACGGCACGCAACTTTAATGCCTGTATGGCCGGTGCGGCAAAAATTACCATTGCTGAGGTTGAAGAGTTAGTTCCAGCCGGGGAGCTCGACCCAAACTTTATCCATGTGCCGGGAATTTTTGTGAAAAGGATTTTTCAGGGTGAGAAATATGAAAAGAGGATAGAGCAAAGAACAGTGAGGACTATTTTTTAATTGTTAATTCGGTTATACGTCGATTTGTTAATTTGATTAAGGGCGACGACAAATTAACGAATCAACACATCCACAAATCAACAACAAAATGGCTTTAGATAAAGTAGGAATAGCAAAGCGCATTGCGCAGGAGGTACAGGACGGCTATTTTGTAAACCTTGGGATAGGGATTCCTACCCTGGTAGCAAACTATGTACGGAATGATATAAGCGTAGAATTCCAGAGTGAGAATGGGGTGCTGGGTATGGGGCCTTTTCCGTTTGAAGGGGATGAAGATGCCGACGTAATAAACGCGGGCAAGCAAACCATAACCACACTGCCGGGTGCGTCGTTTTTTGACAGCGCTACCAGCTTTGGCATGATACGCGGGCAGCACGTAGACCTTACCATACTGGGCGCTATGGAAGTGGCCGAGAACGGCGATATAGCCAACTGGAAGATTCCCGGGAAGATGGTAAAAGGCATGGGAGGCGCTATGGATTTAGTGGCTTCTGCCGAAAACATAATCGTGGCCATGATGCACGTAAACAAAGCAGGGGAGAGCAAGCTGCTTAAACGCTGTTCGCTACCGCTTACGGGCGTAGGCTGCGTAAAAAAAATAGTAACCGAACTTGGGGTTCTTGAAATTGTTCCCGAAGGGTTTAAGCTGTTGGAACGTGCGCCGGAGGTTACGGTAGAAGATATAATAAAAGCTACTGAAGGCAACCTTATTATTGAAGGCGAGATACCTGAAATGGTTATTGATTAACGCTGAACTATACACCATGAACATAAAGGTTTTACACCTTGACAGTAACCACCCGCTGCTTTGGGAGCAACTGGAAGCTGCCGGGTTTATAAATGAAGCCGACTATGCCTCAGCAAAGGCTGAGGTAGAAGCTAATATGGCCGGTTATAACGGCATTGTTATCCGCAGCAGGTTTAAAATTGACCAGGCGTTTATAGATAGTGCCCCAGATTTAAAGTTCATAGCACGCGTGGGTGCGGGTTTAGAAAGCATTGACACAGCCTATGCCGAAAGCAAGGGCATACACCTTATAGCCGCGCCCGAAGGCAACAGTAATGCGGTAGGGGAGCAGGCACTGGGCATGCTGCTGAGCCTGTTTAACAACCTTAATAAAGCCGACCGCGAAGTGCGTAACGGGCAGTGGATACGCGAAGGCAACCGGGGCCATGAGCTCGACGGTAAAACCGTGGGCATTATTGGCTACGGCAACATGGGTAAGTCATTCGCTAAAAAGCTGCGCGGCTTTGATGTAGAAGTACTGTGCTATGATATAAAAGACGGTGTGGGCGATGCAAATGCACGGCAGGTTTCGCTGGAGGAGCTGCAGCAAAAGGCCGATATGGTAAGCCTGCACACCCCCTGGACGCCTGAAACCAATAAAATGGTTAACGAAGCCTTTATAAGCGCATTTACCAAACCCTTTTGGCTTATTAATACTGCAAGGGGTAACAGCTTGGTTACGGCGCACCTGGTCGCTGCATTGCAGTCAGGTAAAGTCCTTGGGGCGGCACTTGATGTGCTGGAATATGAAAAATCGTCGTTTGAGCAGTTGTTTACCGGTGCCGATATGCCGGAGGCGTTCCGTTACCTGCTAACCGCCGAAAATGTGCTGCTTACCCCCCATATAGCGGGTTGGACGTTTCAAAGCCATGAGCGCCTGGCAGAGGTTATAACAGATAAGATTAAGGCTGTTTACGGTAAAAAGCCGTAGGCGTGATTTATAATATTTTATATATTAGCTACAATTAAATCAACCTGTTATGTTATTTGAATACTACCTTAACGCCTTTCGTTATAACTATGTAACCTTTAAAGGGAGGGCACGCCGTAAAGAATTTTGGGGCTTTACCCTGTTTAACTGGCTTATGTACTTTTTGCTGATAATGCTGGGCACGCTGATATCAGACGATGAGGATACCGGCATAGCGCTTTTTAGCATTTACTTTTTGGGTTCGCTTTTGCCTATGCTCGCCGTGGCGTGCCGCAGGCTGCACGACATAGGCAAAAGCGGCACCATGTACCTTGTAAGGCTTGTACCCGTAATAGGTGGTATATGGCTGCTGGTTTTGTATGCTACCGAAGGCGAGGCAGGACCGAACCGCTACGGCGAAGACCCTAAAAACACCGGCTACACCGAATTTGATGATATAGGCCGACCGGATGTATTTTAAAAATTTATATATTGATGTCTGATAATATAGTAATCACAACATCCGCGCCAATACAAAGATATGAACAAAATAGAACACCTGGGTATTGCCGTAAAAAGCCTCGATATCTCTATACCGCTGTTTGAAAAGCTGCTCAACACGCCCTGCTATAAAACCGAGGTGGTGGCCAGCGAAGGCGTAAAAACGGCGTTCCTGCAAAACGGGCCTAACAAAATAGAATTACTGGAAGCTACCGACGCTGACGGGCCCATTGCCAAATTCTTAGAAAAGAAAGGCGAAGGCATTCACCACATCGCCTTTGATGTAGCGGATATAATTGCCGAAATAGCCCGCCTGAAGGCAGAGGGCTTTACGGTACTGAACGAAACCCCTAAAAAAGGTGCCGATAATAAGCTGGTGGCCTTTTTGCACCCTAAAGGTACAAACGGAGTACTCGTAGAGTTGTGCCAGGAGATGGGGATTTCAGATTTTTGATTCCAGATTTCAGATTGAACTTCACTCATACCTATGAGAACCTAGAGGTACATCCGAGTGTGTTTCAATCTGAAATCATAAATTATTCCTCAGAGAGCGCGTTCCATCCCCTCGATTTGAGCGGAATCTTTGTATTTGCGCGGGTTATAAGGTGTATACCTTCGCTTTCCTGGGTCATGTGGCCGATGATGGTAAAATTAGGGTTGCCTTTTATCTTTTCAAAATCTTCCATTTTTACGGTAAAGAGCAGCTCATAATCTTCGCCGCCGTTAATGGCCACGGTGGTAATATCAATATTAAATTCTTCGCAAGTATTTATAAGCTGCGGGTCTACGGGAATTTTCTCCTCATATAGGTTGCACCCTACCCCACTGTTTTTGCATAGGTGTATAATTTCAGAAGACAGCCCGTCAGACACGTCTATCATTGCGGTAGGCTGCACGCCAAGGTGGCTAAGAATGTCCCTGATATCGGCACGGGCCTCTGGCTTTAGCTGGCGTTCTATCAGGTAGCTGTAGGCATCAAGGTCGGGCTGGTTTTGCGGGTTTACCTCAAACACCAGCTTTTCGCGCTCCAGCACTTTAAGGCCTATATAAGCCGCCCCTATATCACCGGTCACTACTAATAGGTCAGTACTTCCTGCACCGCTACGGTAAGTTATATCTTCGGCCTCGGCTTCGCCAAGTGCTGTAATGCTGAGTATCATTCCCTTTTGTGATGACGTGGTGTCGCCACCCACAATGTCTACGCCATATATTTTGGCCGCGTGCTTAATACCGTCATACAGTTCGTCCAGCGCCTCAACAGGGAAGCGGTTGCTCAC
>Ga0247803_1000130_pt1 | contig 44615 bp, 38 predicted proteins | sample UWRJL014104B1_FD_180928 | JGI IMG/M metagenome (GOLD analysis project Ga0247803, IMG submission 180928) | Plant litter microbial communities from Arlington Agricultural Research Station in Wisconsin, United States - UWRJ-L014-104B-1 | ecosystem: Environmental > Terrestrial > Plant litter >... | reverse complement strand
GCCACTGGCCTGCACATCGTGGCGAGCTTCGGCGTCGCACTCGCCCCCGACGTGATGTGGGTGGCGGTGTTCCGGGTGCTCCAGGGCGTCGGCGCTGCCGGCGGCGGTGTCGTGGCGATGGCCATGGTGCGCGACCTGTTCGGCGGACTGCCGCTCGTGCGCATGCTCTCCCGACTCGCCCTCGTCAGCGGGCTGGCACCCATCCTCGCTCCGCTCATCGGCTCGCAGCTGCTCCTCGTGCTCGACTGGCGTGGGATCTTCTGGTTCCTCGCCGGCTACGGCATCTTCGCGATCCTCGCCGCCGTCTTCTTCCTCGTCGAGACGCTCCCCGTGGCCCGACGCGAGGACCGCGGCCACAGCTCGGTGAGCGAGCGCTACAAGGCGCTGTTCAGCGACCGGGTGTTCGTGGGCGTCACCCTCATCGCCGGCATGACCTTCTCCGGGTTGTTCGCCTACCTGTCGGCGTCGTCGTTCCTGTTCCAGGACATCTACGGACTCGACGCCCAGCAGTTCGGGCTGCTCTTCGCCATCAACTCGGTGGGCATCGTCGTCGGCGTGCAGGCGAGCTCGCGCCTGGCGAAGTTCGTCGGCCCGCAGTGGATCCTGCTCGGCGCCATCGGCGGGATGCTGGTCTCGGCACTGATGATCGTGGTGCTCGACCTCGCGGGTGTCGGCCTGCTCGGAGTCGTCGTGCCGCTGTTCTTCTTCATCACCTCCTGCGGATTCGCGTTCCCCTGCCAGCAGGTGCTCGCCCTCGCCGGTCACGGCGGCGAGGCGGCCACCGCCGCCTCCGTGATGGGCGCGGTGAACTTCGGCTTCGCGGGCCTGATCTCGCCCATCGTCGGCACCTTCGGAATCCACAACGCCGTGCCGATGGGCGCCACCATGGCGATCACCGCCTCCGTGTCGCTCGCGGTGATGTGGCTCGTCGTGCGGCCGCGTACGGTACCCGCGCTCGTGCACTGAGTGACAACTGCTCGATAAAGGCCGGTCGCGCCGTTAGTCTGATGGCTAAGAAAGGGCCGACATGTCTCTCGTCTTCCCCAATGCGTTGGCGGCAAAGACCACCAATCTCGCGCTGGCGAGGGGCTCGTTCTGGTTCGGAACGGTGTGTCTCGCCGCGGTGTTCGTGAGCCTCGCCCTGATTCAGGCCGATCGCGGCACCGCCAGGGCCTGGCTCGTCTTCGTGGCCATCGCCATGATCGCCGTGTCCGGCATCCTGGTCGCGGTAGCGGGGGAGCACAGGGCCTGGCTGGTGATCGCCGCCGCCGGCATCGCGCTCGTCGCCATCACCGTCTACGCCAGCGTCCTGCTGCCCAACCTCAGGTCTTTCGACTCGAGCGACTCGATCCTGCTGTCGCTGCCGAAGGTCGCGATCGTAGTCTTCGGTGCCGTCGTCGGAAGGTACTACTCGGGTCTCGTCGGGGTCGCATTCGCCCTCGCCATCGCCGAGCTCCCGGTGGCCTACCTGTCGATCGCGTCGGGGCACGCCTACGGGGTCGACGTGCCGGTGCTCGCGTGCGCGGCGCTGCTGTTTCTCATCATCGGTCTGTTGCGCGTCAGTCGGAAGCGCACCAGGGCGAGCGAGCCGCTGATCGCACTGGCCGAGCAGCAGGACCGCGATGCGACGGAGCTCGCTCGTGCCGAACACCTGTCCTCCGCGCTCGTGCACGACACGATCCTCAACGAGCTGGCCGTCGTCGCGACCGTCGCCCCCGGCACCCTGCCGGATCGGGCGCGCGCCCAGATAGCGCGCAGTCTCGCGATGCGCAGGGTCGACGACGAGCACGTGGGCGAGGTGGCGGCCGACGTTTTGGGCGGCGACGTGGCGGCGGCCGTCGAGGAGGCGCGCGCGCTCGGCCTCGACGTGTCGGTCGCCGGCGAGGTCGCCGCGGTCGAGTCGCTCGACGCGCGCACCTCGGTCGCGCTGGGCCTCGCGGTGCTGCAGTGCCTGACCAACGTCGCGGCGCACGCGCGCACCGACTCCGCCGAGCTCACCATCGTGTCGACCGACGACGCCGTGTGCGTCATGGTCGTCGATTTCGGCGTCGGATTCGTCGAGGCCGAGCTTCACTCCGACCGGCTCGGACTCCGGCACTCCGTGCGCGGGCGTATCGCCGATGTCGGCGGCTCCGTCCAGGTCTGGAGCGCGCCGGGCGCCGGCACCGCGGTCTCGCTCATGGTGCCACGCTCGTGAGAAACGACACCGCGCAGCAACTCGACCCGCTCGGCGGCCTCACCGCCCGCCCGTTCGTGATCGGGGCGGTCGCCGTCTCCCTCCTCGTGTCGGTCTCGATGAGCATCACCTCGGCGTCACAGGTCTCGACCCCGCTGCTCGAGATCGCCGGGCTGCTGGCGCTCGCCGCGGCGGGGGTGTGCTTCATCCGGGCGTCGAGCCCCTTCCGGGCGCCCTTCCCGCTCCGCGCCCACGCGACCGTGTGCCTGCTCGCGCTGCTGGCGATCCTGCTCAACTCGCTCGCCCAGTGGGGCAGCAACGAGGTGGTGCGCGACGACTGGGGGGCGGTCGCGCTCGCCATCCTCACCCTGATGTTCGGCTCCTACCGGCCGGGCTGGGAGATCATGGTCTGCGCGGTCGTCTGCTCCGCGGTGATCGGCGGCCTCGCCGTCGCCCAGGCACACACCTTCGTCGCCGACGTGCCCGCCCCGGTCTTCGGCATCCTCGCAGCGGTACCCGTACTCGCCGCCGGCGCGGCCGCGAGCACTTTCTCGCGCAGCCTGGTCGGCAGCCTGCTCGAGTGGCGGTCCGCGCACGGCCGACCCGAGGCATCCGTCTCCGGCGACGGCGACGACGCAGGTCGGCCGGACGCCGCCAGGGCCAGCCATCTCGTGCACCTCTCCGAGCAGGTGTTCCCCTTTCTCGAGGGCGTCGTACGCGACCCGCAGCTCACCGCCGCCGACGGCGACCGCGCCCGCGTGCTCGCCCGCGAGCTGCGCATGCTCATGGTCATCGACGCGGAGCGCAGCTGGCTCATGCGGCTCGTGCGCGACGTGCGCGACCCGCAGCACGTCGCAGACAGCATGGGCGAGGCCGAGCGCGGGTACGTGCGCGCCATGGTCGGACACATGCGCCGAGACGACGGGCTGACCGACGAGCGGATGCGCCTGACGCTGCACGCCGAGGGGTCTCACGCGACCTGCACACTCTCGGTGCCGTGCGCCCCCGAGCACAACCCCCGCGTGCAACTGGCCCCCTACATCGCCGTGGGCCGTAGCATCTTCGATAGCGTGGACTGGCGGGTAGAGCGCGGCATGCTCACCCTGCGCCTGACCTTCCAGCCGAACGAGACCCGGGGTAATAAGTGACCGACACCGAACATCCCGTAGTACAACGCGTCTCGCGGCGGTGGCCGCTGGTGAGCGGAGTGGTCGCGATCCTGCTCGCCGCCAGCCTCGGCGCCATCATCGCGGTGCGCGGCAACACTCCGTTCGAGGGCGACCTCGAGTGGATGGAGGAGATCCTCGAGCACCGCAACCCGTTCTGGGAGGTGCCGTCGCTCGTGATGAACTTCCTCGGAGGGGGATGGTTCGCCTTCGCGCTACCCGCCGCGATCGCCATCGCTCTGTGCGTGCGGCGGTGGTTCTGGAGCGCGCTCTTCCTCGCCGTCTCGAGCGTCGCCAGCGCGCTGCTCGTGCAGGTGCTCAAGGGCGTCATTGGGCGGCCGCGCCCCGAGGAGATGCTCGTCGTCTCCGACTTCGGCTCGTTCCCCTCCGGCCACGCCGCGAACGCCGCGACGCTCGCGGTCTGCCTCGGCTTGATCTTCTGGCGCGCCTGGGTCTGGGCCGCCGGCGCCTGCTACGTCATCCTGATGATGCTGAGCCGCACGTATCTCGGCGTGCACTGGGTCAGCGACACCGTCGGCGGCGTGCTCGTCGGAGTCGCCGTGGCCCTCATAGTCTGGGCCCCCCTCGCGCACAAGCTTCGGCGGGAAACTCAGGGCTGACGCGGTACCTTCTTTGCTATGAGAATTCTGCTCGTGGGTGCCGGCGGTGTCGGCAACGCGATAGCGAAGATCGCGGCCCGCCGATCGTTCTACGAACTGATCGTGGTGAGCGACTACGACCTGGCCCGTGCGCAGAGCGCCGTCAGCTGGATCGCCGCCCGGCACGGCGTCGCCGTGTCGTCCCGGTTCGTGGCCGCGCGCATCGACGCGTCCGACCCCGACAACGTCACGGCCCTCGCCCGGGAGCACGGCGCGACACACGTCATGAACGCTGTCGAGCCCAAGTTCGTGCCCACGATCTTCGCCGGAGCCCTCGCGGCAGGAGCCGACTATCTCGACATGGCGATGAGCCTGTCGGAACCGCACCACACCTTCCCGCACGAGCAGACCGGGGTCAAGCTCGGCGACGACCAGTTCGCGCAGGCGCCCGACTGGGAGACCGAGGGGCGGCTCGCGCTCGTCGGAATGGGCGTCGAGCCCGGGCTCAGCGACGTGTTCGCGCGCTACGCCGCCGACCACCTGTTCTCCGAGATCGACGAGCTCGGCACCCGCGACGGCGCCAACCTCGTCGTGCGCGACGAGGCGGGCAACGAGATCTTCGCGCCCTCCTTCTCGATCTGGACGACCATCGAGGAGTGCCTCAACCCGCCGGTGATCTGGGAGAAGGACCGTGGCTGGTTCACAACGGCGCCGTTCAGCGAGCCGGAGGTATTCGAGTTCCCCGACGGCATCGGCCCGGTCGAGTGCGTCAACGTGGAGCACGAGGAGGTGCTGCTGATGCCCCGCTGGATCGACGCGAAACGCGTCACGTTCAAGTACGGGCTCGGCAACGAGTTCATCGGAATCCTGAAGACCCTGCACCAGCTCGGCCTCGACAAGACCGAGCCTCTCGCCGTGCGCAGCCCCGACGGCCCCGTGCGGGTCGCGCCGCGCGACGTGGTCGCGGCGGGCCTGCCCGACCCCGCGTCGATCGGACCGCGGATGACCGGCAAGACCTGCGCCGGGGTGTGGGTCACCGGAACCGGCCGGGATGGCGCCCCCCGCGAGGTCTACCTGTACCACGTCGCCGACAACGAGTGGACGATGGCCGAGTACGAGAGCCAGTGCGTCGTCTGGCAGACGGCCCTCAACCCCGTGATCGCGCTCGAGCTGCTCGCGACCGGCGTCTGGAGCGGCCGCGGAGTCCTCGGTCCCGAGGCCTTCGACGCCGCACCGTTCCTCGAGCTCATGGCCCGCCCCGTCGACGACGGGGGCTACGGTCAGACCTGGGGGCTGCAGGACCGGCTGGTCGCGAAGTGAGCGAGCCGCGCGCCAACGAGCTGCTCGCCGTCGCGCTCGCCGTGCTCGAGGAGGAGGGGCTGGAGAAGCTCGGCGTCGGCACCATCTCCCGTCGCGCCGGCATCAAGCCCCCGTCGCTCTACAAACAGTTCACGAGCAAGGCCGACATCGAGCAGCAGCTCTCGGACCTCGGCTTCCGGCTGTGGGCCAGAGAGCTCGCCGCGGCATCCGCAGCACTGCCCCCGACGGCGAGCCGACGCGACCACATCGCAGCCCTCGCCTTCTCGTACCGCGCCCTGGGCCGGGGCAACCCGCAGCTGTTCCGGCTGATGAACGAGCGCCCGTTGCTCGGGCCGCAGCTCGTCAGCGCGGTGGGCGAGGCCGCCACGATCGACTACGGCGAACTCTTCCCTACCCTCACCGCGGGGATGAGCTTCTGGGCCTGGGGACACGGAATCCTCATGCTGGAGATCGTCGGCAGGTTCCCGCCCGAAGTCGACCTCGACGAGATGTGGAACACCATGATCGACTCCGTCGGGTCGATCGAGTGACGGGCGGTCGGCCATGAGGATTCTCGCGCTCGAGCTGCACCGGGTGGCCATGCCGCTCGTGCGTCCCTTCGAGACCTCGTTCGGTCGGCAGTCGGCGCGCGACGTGCTGCTCGTCCGCGTGCGCACGACCGAGGGCGACGGGTGGGGCGAATGCGTGGCCATGGCCGACCCGGTGTACTCGAGCGAGTACGTCGCCGGTGCCGAGGCCGTCATCCGCGACTATCTCGGACCCGCGCTGCTCGCCACCGAGTCGGTCACGGCGGAGACGGTGGCCGAGGTTCTCTCCTTCGTCGTAGGGCACCGCATGGCGAAGGCCGCCGTGGAGACGGCGGTGCTCGACGCGCAGACCCGAGCCGAGGGGCTGAATTTCGGGGAGTATTTCGGCGCCGACCGTGACTTCGTCGACTGCGGCGTCTCGGTGGGCATCGCAGCGACCGTCGACGAGCTGCTCGACGAGGTCGACGGCTACGTCGCCGAGGGCTACCGTCGCATCAAGCTGAAGATCAAGCCCGGGTGGGACATCGAACCCGTGCGGGCGGTGCGCGAGCTCATCGGCGACCTGCCCCTGCAGGTCGACGCGAACACCGCGTACACGCGGGCGGACATCGAGCATCTCGGCCGGCTCGACGAGTTCGGCCTGCTGCTCATCGAGCAGCCCTTCGTCGAGGACGACATGCTCACCCACATCGCCCTCGCCGCCGAGATCGCGACGCCCGTCTGTCTCGACGAGTCGATCGTGAACGCCGACGTGGCGGTCGACGCGATCGGGCGGGGCGCCACGAGCATCGTGAACATCAAGGCGGGCCGCGTCGGCGGGTACCTCGAGGCGGTGCGGGTGCACGACGCCTGCGCGGAGCTGGGTGTGCCGGTGTGGTGCGGCGGCATGCTCGAGACCGGCGTCGGACGCGCCGCCAACGTGGCGCTCGCCGCCATGGCCAACTTCACCCTGCCCGGCGACACCTCCGGTTCGAGCCGCTACTACGCAGAAGACCTCACCGAGCCGTTCGTGCTCGTCGACGGGCGGCTCGCGGTGCCCACCGGCGCGGGCAGCGGCGTCGAGGTGCGCGAGGAGCTGCTGGCCGAGTGGGCGTTGCGCGCGCCGATCACGTTGCGCTGAGCAACGCCGTGCTCGCGCCTCAGGTGAGACCCATCGACGCGAGCCCGAGGTAGACCAGGCTGCCGCCGACGAGGACGCTGCCCGCGAAGGCGGCGACGGCCAGGTACGGTCGACGCTCGAACCAGTAGAGCAGCCCCGGGTACTGTTCGAGCAGTTCGCGGTTGCTGAGCGGCTCGCCGAGGTCGGTCGGCTCGATCCCGAGTCCGTCGGCGACGGCGGTCATCGCCTCGAGCGACCAGAACTGTCCACGCATCCGCACGAGCTGATTACCGTGCTCGTCGCAGACGAAGAGTTGGGGCACGGTGTCTGCGCCGCCCCCGTGGAAGGTGTGGGCGAGGACGACAGCGCCGATCTCCTCGGCCCGCACCGAGGTGAGCGACCCGAAGAACCCGCGCTCGGTTATCCCCTCCGGCGACACCCAGATCGCGACCCTGAAGTAGGTCCAGCACGCCAGCAGCATGAGCAGCGAGGCCACGAGCTGCACGGCGACCACGACCGGCCACGGACCGTTCGGCACGGTGAGGAAGTACAGAACGCCGAACGACGGCACGAGGAAGGCGAGCGCGGCTGCCAGCCCCTGGTGCAACAGTCGGCGCAGCGGGCGAATCCGCTCGCCTCCCACCGGTGCACTGCCCCGCATGCCGTCCAACTCCCCTCGAGGGGACGCCACAGCGACAGCCCCCGACCCCGCGCCACACTAGCCAGCCCGCTTGTGCAACACCTGTAGGTCAAGAGTGCGATGCTACGGGACATCCGGATAGGGCTTGATTCTCACGCGTCATAAAGGGCCAACCGGAGGAGCTCTCAATATCGCTAGTATCGACTCGCGCCCCTCGAATGGGGCGCTCACCAGCATCGATCATGAAAGTCGAGCCCATGTCCGCACTCCGCCTGCCGTCCCGCCTCGCCCTCGCCTCAGTAGTCGCCCTCGCGGCGGTCGCATCGCTCGGCGGCTGCGCCGTGCTCGAGAACATCTTCCCCGCGCAGGCGGAACGCGACGCCGAGACCCAGCAGATCGCCGAGGCGGGGCAGCAGGACGTATTCAGCGTCGCGCTGGGCGACTGCTTCAACAACGACGCAGCGGCCATCGACAACGAAGAGATCTCCGACCTGCCCGCCGTTCCCTGCGCGGAACCGCACGACAACGAGGTCTTCCTCCTGTTCGACCTCGCCGGTGACGAGTTCCCCGTCGACGTCGACCAGCTCGCCGACGACGGATGCTTCGCGCAGTTCGAGACGTTCGTCGGAATGCCCTACGAGACGTCGGTGCTCGACTACTTCCCGATCCAGCCGACGGTGGAGACCTGGGCGGAGGGCGACCGCGAGGTCATCTGCTCGGTCTTCGAACCCGAGGTGCAGACCACCGGAACGCTCGCCGGCGCGGCCCGCTAGTGTCGGCGGCCCACTCCGCCTCCGTGGTCGGCTCCTCCGCGACCCGCACATACTCGAGCGCGTGGGGAGGCCGTCTGGTCTCCCTGCTCACGGGCGTCGTCGGTGTTCCGCTGCTCGCCGTCGGGCTCACGAAGCTCGTGCTCGAGCTCATGCTCGACATCAACGACAGCAAGATCCTGATCGCGGTGTGCGTCGCGATCCTCGTGATCGGCGGCGTGTGGCTGCTCGTGCACGTGTTCGTGACCGGCCCGATACGGTTCGAGACGGATGCCCGCTCTGTTCGACTGCGCAAAGGCCCTCGGGTCACGAACGAATGGCAGCGCGACTCGACGATCTTCGCGTCGCTCGTCGAACGCCAGAGCACCAACGGCGTACCGAGCGGCTCGGTGCGCAAGGTCTTCGCCACCACGAGCGCGGAGCGCACAGAGGTCGTCTGCCGCTGGTTCACCGCGTCGACGTTCAACGACCTCATGGCCGACCTGTCGCCGGTCGGCGCCCCGACGGGCGACCCGGCCGTCTCCGTCGGCGCGCCCCGATCGTTCACACTCGACCCGCGCGCCGGCCGGCCGACGGGCGCGCGGCGGACGACGTCGATCGTGCTGCTGTCCGTCGCGGTACTCGGACTGCTGATCGGCTGGATCTACCTGATCTCGGAGTCGCAGAACGACCCGGTGTTCCTGGCCTTCACGGCGATCTTCGTCTCCGTGCTGCTGCTCGTCGTCGTCGTCGCCTTCGGTGTGCGCCGCCGTCGCGCGGCGAGGATCCCGAAGAGCATCACCGTCACGGGCGCGACGGTGCAGTTCGACGGAACGGCGCTCTACTTCGCCCAGCTCTCGAGCATCGAGCTGACCCCGCCCGGCTACAGCGGCAACGCGCGGCGCATCGTGCTCGTCGAGAAGACGGGAACCCGCACCAGCTACCCCCTCGGCGGCGCGGCCGCCCGGGGCGGGGCCGTCTTCGCCGACTACGACGAATTCGTCGGGCTGCTCGGCCGGCTCGCCCCCGCCGGTCTCGTGCGGTTCGACCTCAGGTAGCGGGTCTCTCGACGATCAGGCGGGCGTAGTCGGTGAGCGACCGCTGATAGCGCGGCAGATGCGGCGCCAGCGCGGACAGCGACAGCGAGAGTGCCTCGTCGTGCCGCCCGACGTCGTGCAACGCGAGGGCGAGAAACGCCGCGACGGCGTCGTCGAGCGCGTCGGACGTGCGATTGCGCTCGCGCTCGAGCAGCGCAACGCTCTCCTCGGCCTGACCCAGGTTGCGCAGCGAACTGGCCAGCTGGATGACGGCCCGTCGTCGCCGCTCGCCGCTCAGCCCGGCCTCGAGCGCCTCACGGTAGAGCGGGACGGCGAGGTCGGGGTGCCCGGTGGAGTCCTGCGCGCCTGCGCGTTCGAACGTGGCCGTCGCGCTGCCCGGCGGCAGCTGCGCAAGGAGGGTCTCGAGCTCGGCGACGAACTCGCCCCCCGTGTGGTCCTGGATCGTCGCCCAGAGGTCGGCGAGGCGTTCTTCCCAGTCGTCGGCGAGAGGTTCCATGCGACCACGGTAGCCCTCTGGCGGCCCGCCGCAACCGGCCCCCAGTCCGGGGCTCCAGCGGACGCCGCGCGAGTTGCCCGCGTCGATTCGCCGCGGCCTCTGGGTAGCGTGTGCAGATGACGAGTGTCGAACGGCCCCGAAACGCGCGGGGCGACGGTGCGAGGCTTCGCGAGGAGATCGTCGCGGCCGCGATCGTGCTGATGGATGCCTCGCCCGATGCCCCCGACCTCACACTGCGCAGCGTCGCCCGGCAGGTGGGCATCACCGCCCCGGCGATCTACCCGCACTTCTCCGACGTCGCGGCGATCAAGGACGAGATCGTCAACGTGAGCTACGGCCACCTGGCGGCCGCCTTCGCGACGGCGACGCGCACGGCCGCTGCGGCATCCGAAAGCCTGTATCTCGGCTGCAGCGCCTACGTGGAGTTCGGACGCGCGCATCCGGCCCGCTACGCCCTGATGTCGCGCCGGCCCGCTACCGGGGGAGTGCTGCCGCAGGCGTTCCCGCTGCTGGTCGCGGCGCTGCAGGGCGCGATCGACGAGGGCAGCTCGTCGAGCACCGACGCCGAAAGGGACGCGGCGACTCTGTGGGCCGGGGTGCACGGGCTGTCGACGATCGTCGGGCGCGCGCAGCCGACGCCGTGGGGACTCGACTTCTCGGCGCACGACATTCTGCGCAACCTGGTGAGCAGCGTGGCCCGCCTCGCTTGAGAGGGCCGGGCCCGGAAACCGGAGAAGCCCCGACCCGGCGGGGGCGGAGCTTCTCTGGGTGGTGATGAAGTGTCGGAGAATGGGGGATTCGAACCCCCGAGGGCTTGCACCCAACCAACTTTCCAAGCTGGCGCCATAGGCCACTAGGCGAATTCTCCTGGCCGGTCGTTCCCGGCCCCGATTCCGGGGCTATGTGAACAACCTCAAGAATCATACCTGTATATTTAACCCCGGCTCCCCGCGTGGCGTCATCCAGGCCAACTCCCCCAGGACGGAAACGTAGCAAGGGTAACCGGGCTCTGGCGGGTGCGCGGGGGGTCATTCACATTTCGGCCAAGTTTTCGCCGGTATTTCGTGAAGAGCCGTATACCGTGGCGGCGAATCGGCCGATGTCTCGCTTCGCTCGACGTTCTGCCGCGAGGGTGGGCGGGATGGGTTGCGTTCTGCCGCGAGGCTGGGCGGGACGGGTTGCGTTCTGCCGCGCGGGCGGGACCTAAGCCCCTGTCGGCCGTTCAGGTGGCCCGATTAGGGTGTCCTACGTGGCTCGCAGCATCTACATCACCTCCGCCGAGGGACATTCCGGCAAATCATCCATCGCTCTGGGGGTTCTCGACACCCTGATGCGGGAGATCGAGCATGTGGGAGTCTTCCGCCCCATCGCCCGCTCCATCACCGAACGCGACTACGTGCTCGACCTGCTGCTCGCGCACGACGGCGTCGATCTCGAGTACGACGAGTGCGTGGGCGCCACCTACGAAGAAGTGCACGACGATCCGGATGCGGCCCTCAGCCGCATCGTGGAGAGGTTCAAGGCCGTCGAGGCGAAGTGCGGCGCGGTCGTGATCGTCGGCAGCGACTACACCGACGTCGGCAGCCCCACCGAGCTGAGCTTCAACGCCCGCATCGCCGCGAACCTCGGAGCACCCGTGCTGCTCGTGCTCACCGGCCGCAGCGTCGACGAGTCGCGCGGCCGCACCGCCGACGAGATGCGTCAGATCGCCGAGCTGACCGTGCCGGAGCTCGCCGCCGCGCACGCGAGCATCCTCGCCGTCGTCGCCAACCGCGCCGACGAAGACCACCTCGACGAGATCTCGGCCGCGGTCTCCGCCGTCGCCACCGCCTCGGTCGCCGCGGTCGGCGTCGAGCGCACCATCCCCGCCTGGGCGATCCCCGAAGACCCGTTCCTCGTGGCACCCACCGTGCAGGGCATCATGGAGGCCGTCGAGGGCACGCTGCTCCAGGGCGACCCCGCGCTGCTCGCCCGCGAGGCCCTCGGCGTCGTCATCGCCGCCATGTCGATGGAGAACTCCCTGCCGCGCCTCACCGAGGGCGCCATCGTCGTCATCCCCGGCGACCGCAGCGAGATGCTGCTCGCCGCCCTCACCGCGCACGCCTCCGACACGTTCCCGTCGCTCGCGGGCCTGGTGCTCAACGGCGGCTTCGAGCTCTCGCCCGTGATCACGCGGCTCATCGCCGGTCTCGACCACACCCTCCCCATCATCACGACCGAGTTCGGCACGTACCCGACCGCCCAGCGCATCACCCAGACGCGCGGACGGCTCGCCGCCGACTCCGACCGCAAGCGCGACATCGCCCTCGCGCTGTTCGAGAAGCACGTCGACGCGCGGGTGCTGTTCGACGCGCTCAGCGTCGGACGCTCCGGCGCCGTAACGCCGCTGATGTTCGAGTACGGGCTCATCGAGCGCGCCCGCAGCGCGAGCAAGCACATCGTGCTGCCCGAGGGTACCGACGACCGCATCCTGCGCGCCGCGGGAACCCTGCTGAGCCGCGGCGTCGCCCGCCTCACGATCCTCGGCGACGAGAGCGACATCCGTGCGAGGGCGGCCGGCCTCGGCGTCGACATCTCGGCAGCGAGCATCCTCAGCCCCTTCGATCCCGAACTGCGCGAGCGGTTTGCCGTGGAGTACGCGCGGGTGCGCTCGCACAAGGGCATGACCGTGGAGACGGCGCGCGACGTCGTGACCGACGTGTCGTACTTCGGCACCATGATGGTGCACCTCGGACTCGCCGACGGCATGGTCTCGGGCGCCGCGCACACCACGGCGCACACGATCAAGCCCGGCTTCGAGATCATCAAGACCATGAAAGACGTGTCGGTCGTCTCGAGCGTGTTCTTCATGGCGCTCTCCGACCGGGTGCTCGTCTACGGCGACTGCGCCGTGGTTCCAGACCCGACGTCGGAGCAGCTCGCCGACATCGCGATCTCCTCGGCGGGCACCGCCGACCAGTTCGGCATCGACCCCCGCGTCGCGATGCTGTCGTACTCGACCGGTTCGTCCGGCGCCGGCGCCGACGTCGAGAAGGTGCGCGCCGCCACCGCTCTCGTGCACGAACGCCGCCCCGACCTGTTCGTCGACGGGCCGATCCAATACGACGCGGCCGCGGATGCCGCCGTGGGGGAGTCGAAGATGCCCGGTTCCCAGGTCGCAGGCCGCGCGACGGTGTTCATCTTCCCCGACCTCAACACCGGCAACAACACCTACAAGGCGGTGCAGCGCAGCGCGGGAGCCGTCGCCGTCGGCCCCGTGCTCCAGGGGCTCAACAAGCCCATCAACGACCTATCCCGAGGAGCGCTCGTGCGCGACATCGTCAACACCGTGGCCATCACGGCCATCCAGGCGCAGGGAGTATCCGCGTGAGCCTCGCCCTCATCGTCAACAGCGGCTCGTCGTCGCTCAAGTACCAGCTGATCGAGCTCGACGGCGAGGAGACCCTCGCCTCGGGGTCGATCGACCGCATCGGCGAGGCGACAAGCAGCGTCGGCCACACCACGGCGGGCGAGAAGCACGAGAAGCAGTTGCCGATCGCCGACCACACCGCGGCCCTCCGTGTGCTGACCGACGCGTTCGCCGAGTACGGCCCCGACCTCGCGTTCTCGCCGCCCGTCGTGATCGGCCACCGCGTCGTGCACGGCGGATCGCTGTTCACCGGCCCAACCCTCGTCACCGACCGGGTGATCGCCGACATCGACGAACTCTCGGCCCTCGCCCCGCTGCACAACCCTGCGAACCTGGCGGGCATCCGCGCTGCCGCCGTCATCTTCGCCGGCGTTCCGCAGGTCGCCGTCTTCGACACCGCCTTCCACCAGACGCTGCCGCCGGAGGCGTTCACCTACGCGATCGACCGCGAGCTCGCCGCGCAGCACAAGATCCGCCGGTACGGCTTCCACGGCACCTCGCACAAGTACGTCTCGGAGCAGGCCGCGGTGTTCCTCGACCGGCCGCTCGAGTCGCTCAAGACCATCGTGCTGCACCTCGGCAACGGAGCATCCGCCACCGCGATCGACGGCGGACGCTCGATCGACACCTCGATGGGCCTCACCCCGCTCGAGGGGCTCGTGATGGGGACCCGTTCGGGCGACCTCGACCCGGCGATCATCTTCCACCTGCACCGGCAGGCCGGCCTCGGGTTCGACGAGCTCGACTCGCTGCTCAACCGCGGCAGCGGGCTCCTCGGGCTCACCGGAACCGGCGACATGCGCGACGTGCAGAACGCGGCGGCCGGCGGCGACGCAGACGCGGAGGCCGCCCTCGCGGTCTGGCGGCACCGCATCCGCCACTACGTCGGCGCCTACGTCGCGCAGCTCGGCGGCCTCGACGCCCTGGTGTTCACGGCCGGCGTCGGCGAGAACAACGCCCTGCTGCGCCGCCGTGCCCTCGCCGGACTCGAGTTCCTCGGCATCGAGATCGACAACGACCGCAACGAGCTCGCCTCGCGCGAGCCGCGCGTGATCTCGCCCGAGGGTGCGCGCGTCGCGGTGCTCGTGATCCCCACGAACGAGGAGCTCGAGATCGCCCGCCAGGCCCTCTCGGTGGTCGCGGAGTAGCGGGCGCTACCCCCGAGCTGCCAGGCCTGCGCCGGCGACGTCGCGCGCGACTGTCACGAGAGCGGCCGAAAGTTCGGCAGCGGACGTAACTATCGACCGCGCGGTGCCTCGGTGCCGAGCCGACTCGGAGCGCATCCGCCCGATCGAGACCCAGAAGGCTACGCCCGCGGCACGCCCGTCGACTCGCGCACCACGAGCGACGTCGGCACCATGGTGGTGCCGGTCTCGTGCGTCGAGTCCTCGATCTCGTGCAGCAGGGCCTGGATGCTGCGCCGCCCGATCTCGGCGAAGTCCTGGTGCACGGTCGTCAGCGGCGGCCAGAACGCCTGCGCCTCGGCCATGTCGTCGAAGCCGACGACGCTGACGTCGCCGGGGATCGACAGGCCGCGCTCGTGCAGCGCGCGCATGAGCCCGAGGGCCATCTGGTCGTTCGCGGCGAACACGGCGGTCACCTCGGGCGGGAGGTCGAGGCCGATGCGGTAGCCCGACTCGACGGTCCAGTCGCCGACGGCCTGCGGAAGCACCGGAGCGCCCGCGGCCTCGAGCGTCGCACGCCAGGAGGCGGTGCGCCGCGCCGACGAGAACGACGACTCCGGCCCCGATACGTGGAACACCGTCGCGTGTCCGAGGTCGAGCAGGTGCTGCGTCGCGAGCCGCGCGCCCTCGGCCTGGTCGGCGTCGACGACGGTGTAACGGTCGCCCGCGTCGGAGTCGAGGATCACCGCGGGCAGGCCGGGCGGCAGGATGATGTCGGAGTTGTCGAGGGTGTGCGCCTCGATGATGATCGCGATGCCGTCGACGGCCTGCTCGCTGAGCCGGGTGAACGCGACGGCCATCTCGCCCTGCGTCGGCACGGCGATCGGCATCAGCGTGATCGAGTAGCCGGCCTGTGCCGATGCCGTCGCGATGGCGTCGAGGGTGCGCATGTTGCCGTAGGTCGAGAGGGTCGTCATGATGACGCCGATCGAGTGGAAGCGGCCGGTCTTCAGCGCCCGCGCCGCGCTGTTCGGTCGGTAGCCGAGCTCCTCCATCGCGACGAGCACCCTGTCGCGCGTGGCGGTGTCGACGTTGGTGAGTCCGTTCGCGACCCGTGACACCGTCTGCGACGAGACGCCCGCGAGCTGCGCGACCTCGGCCATCGACGGTCCGCGGCGCGACCTGGTCGCGGGGGTGGTGTCGGTGGTCATCGTTGATCCGCTCATTCGGCTGCGAAATGTTTACGTAAACATGCTAGCGTGTTCGAGCGGCATGTTTACGTAAACATGACGCATCGACAAAGACAGACCTCAGGGCCGAGAGATTAGTGAGCATTCACGAATGACGACGGTGTCACCCACCACAGCACCACGGGCTGTGACCAAGAAGCACAAGCAGAAGCTCGACTGGACCGGCTGGAAGTTCGTCGGCCCGTTCATGGTCGTCTTCGCCCTCGTGCTCATCGCCCCGGTCGTCTACTCGATCTGGCTCAGCCTGTTCAAGGAACAGCTCATCGGCGGCAACTCCTTCGTCGGCCTCGACAACTACGTCACCGCGCTGGGCGACGCCCGCTTCTGGGAGTCCCTCGGCCGCGTCACCCTGTTCCTGGTCGTGCAGGTTCCGATCATGCTGGTGCTCGCGCTCGCGGCATCCCTCGCCCTCGACAGCGCCCGCCTCTACATCTCCTCGTTCTTCCGCATCGCGATCTTCCTGCCGTACGCGGTGCCCGCGGTCGTCGCCACGCTCATGTGGGGCTTCATCTACGGCACCCAGTTCGGCCTCGTCGGCAGCCTCAACGACTTCCTCGGAACGGCGTTCGCGCCGCTGTCCAGCACGTGGGTGCTGGCCAGCGTCGGCAACATCGTCACGTGGGAGTTCGTCGGCTACAACATGCTGCTGTTCTACGCCGCGCTGCGTGTCATCCCGAACGACCTCTACGAGGCGGCGGAGCTCGACGGCGCCGGCACATTCCGAATCATCCGCAGCATCAAGCTCCCGGCGCTGCGTCCGGCCATCGTCATCGGAACGATCTTCTCGATCATCGGCAGCTTCCAGCTCTTCAACGAGCCGAACATCCTGCAGTCGCTCGCCCCCAACGCGATCAGCACCTACTTCACGCCGAACATGTACGCCTACAACTTGTCGTTCTCGGGGCAGCAGTACAACTACTCGGCCACCATCGCGATCATCGTCGGACTGCTCACGGCGGCCATCGCCTACGTCGTGCAGATCTCCGGTTCCAGAAAAGAGTCATAGACAATGGCCATAACGACGACGGATGCCTCGGGCATCGGTACCACGCCGGCGCCAGCCAAGGCTCCCAAGGCATCCCGGTATGCGCGCAGGAACAAGCATCTCGGCATGGAGAAGAAGAAGTCGCCGCTGCTCACGGTGATCATGTCGATCGGCGTCATCTACAGCCTGCTTCCGCTGTTCTGGCTGTTCGTGAGCTCGACCAAGACGCAGAGCGAGCTGCTCAGCTCGTTCGGCCTCTGGTTCAGCGGCCCGTTCGCGTTCTTCGACAACATCCAGCAGACGCTCACCTACGACGACGGCGTGTTCGTGCGCTGGTTCCTCAACACGCTGCTCTACGTCGTCGTCGGCGCCGGCGGCGCGACGTTCCTCGCCACCCTCGGCGGCTACGGGCTGGCCAAGTTCAACTTCCCGGGCAAGAAGGCGGTCTTCGCGGTCGTCATCGGCGCCGTCGCCATCCCGGGCACCGCACTCGCCGTTCCGACGTTCCTCATGTTCAGCCAGCTCGGGCTCACCAACACCGCGTGGGCGGTCATCCTCCCGTCGCTGATCAGCCCGTTCGGCCTCTACCTGATCTGGACCTACGCGCTCGACGCCGTGCCGACCGAGGTGCTCGAGGCGGCCCGCATGGACGGCGCCGGCGAGTTCCGCACCTTCTTCACGATCTCCCTGCGTCTGCTCGCACCGGGCCTGGTCACCGTGCTGCTGTTCACCGTCGTCGCGACGTGGAACAACTACTTCCTGCCCCTCATCATGCTCAGCGAGCCGACCTGGTACCCGCTCACCGTCGGGCTCAACCAGTGGAACGACCAGGCCTCCACGGTCGGCGGCGACCCCATCTACAACCTCGTCATCACCGGTTCGCTGCTCACGATCATCCCGATCATCGTCGCGTTCCTCTTCCTCCAGCGTTTCTGGCAGTCCGGCCTCTCCGCCGGCAGCGTCAAGGCGTAGGAGCCCACAGCTCATGCTGCCGGGGGAGAACGGCAGCGTGCTAGAACCACCCATCTCCACGGGCAGATCCCCTGCCCACCGTTTACAAGGAAGTGAAAGGCAGACTATGAAGTCGCAACACAGCAAGATGCGCCGCACGGCGGCCATCGTGGCAACCGGGCTCACCGTGAGCCTCGCTCTCGCCGCGTGCGCGCCCGCCGCCGGAGGCGGAGCCGAGACCGGCAACGCCGCCGACATCGAGGCCGCCCTCAAAGAGAAGTCGACCATCACCGTGTGGGCCTGGGCCCCCGCCGTGGAGGAGATCGCGGAGTCCTTCGAGAAGGAGCACCCGAACGTCACCGTCAAGGTCGTCAACGCCGGCACGGGCAACGACCAGTACATCAAGCTGCAGAACGCGATCAAGGCGGGCTCGGGCGCTCCCGACGTCGCACAGATCGAGTACTACGCCCTCCCGCAGTTCGGCCTCTCCGACGCCCTCGTCGACCTGACCGACTTCGGCTTCGACGAGCTCGAGGACAAGTACACCGCGAGCACCTGGGGCTCGGTCAACCTCGACGGCGGAATCTACGCCCTCCCGCAGGACTCGGGCCCCATGGCCCTGTTCTACAACAAGACCGTGTTCGACAAGTGGGGCATCGCCGTGCCGACGACGTGGGACGAGTACATCGCCGCCGCGAAGACTCTGCACGCCGCAGACCCGAACGCCTACATCACCAACGACACCGGCGACGCCGGTTTCACCACGAGCATGATCTGGCAGGCCGGCGGCCAGCCGTACACGACCACCAACTCGACCGAGGTCGCGCTCGACCTGCAGGACGAGGGCTCGAAGAAGTTCGCCGACACCTGGAGCCAGCTCACCGAGAACGACCTCGTCGCGCCCGTCTCCTCGTGGAGCGACGAGTGGTACCGCGGCCTCGGCGACGGCACCATCGCGACCCTCGCGATCGGCGCCTGGATGCCCGGCAACCTGACCTCCGGCGTGCCGGACGCCGCAGGTGACTGGCGCGTCGCCAAGATGCCCACCTTCGAGGCCGGCGTGCCCGCCAACGCCGAGAACGGCGGCGGCGGAGACGCCATCCTCAAGCAGAGCAAGAACAAGCTCGTCGCGGCAGGGTTCCTGCAGTACATGAACGAGGGCGAGGGCACGCAGATCTCGCTCAAGGCCGGCGGCTTCCCGTCGACCGTCGCCGACCTCGAGTCCGACGAGTTCCTGAACGCCGAAGACCCGTACTTCGGCGGCCAGAAGGTCAACGAGGTGCTCGCGGAGTCGATCAAGGACGTCGTCCCGGGCTGGAGCTACCTCCCGTTCCAGGTCTACTCGAACAGCATCTTCAACGACACGGTCGGACAGTCGTACGCCGACAAGTCGAACCTGAACGACGGCCTCAAGGCATGGCAGGACGCCACCGCCGACTACGGCAACGAGCAGGGCTTCACCGTCACCACCAAGTAGCACCCGCACATAGCAACGCAGGCGGGCGGCACCGTGCGAACGGTGCCGCCCGCCTTCCATTTCGACCCGAGGAGCATCCCCGTGACCAAGGCCCACCTGCGCGTCCACGCCGACGAGAGCGTCGCCGTCGTCTCCGACCGCCTGTTCGGCTCGTTCGTCGAGCACATGGGACGTGCGGTGTACACCGGCATCTTCGAACCGGGCCACCCCACGGCAGACTCGCGCGGATTCCGCGGCGACGTGCTGGAGCTGGTGCGCGAGCTCGGGGCCACCGTCATCCGCTATCCCGGCGGCAACTTCGTCTCCGGCTTCCGCTGGGAGGACAGCGTCGGCCCCGACCGCCCGGTGCGGCTCGACGTGGCGTGGCACAGCGTCGAGACCAACGTCGTCGGGCTGCACGAGTTCGCCGACTGGGCAGACACCGCAGGCGTCGAGATCATGCAGGCCGTGAACCTCGGCACCCGCGGCATCGAGGACGCGGCTGCGCTGCTCGAGTACTCGAACCACCCGACGGGAACCGCGCTCTCCGACGAGCGTCGCGCCAACGGCCGCGAGAAGCCCTTCGGCATCACCCTGTGGTGCCTCGGCAACGAGATGGACGGTCCCTGGCAGATCGGGCACAAGACCGCCGTCGAGTACGGGCGCCTCGCCGCCGAGACCGGCCGGGTCATGAAGTGGGTCGACCCGTCGATCGAACTCGTCGCGGCCGGAAGCTCGAACGCCGACATGCCCACGTTCGGCAGCTGGGAGCGCACCGTGCTCGAGCTCTCCGCCGACGTCATCGACCACATCTCGCTGCACGCCTACTACGAGGAGACCGGCGGCGACGCCGCGAGCTTCCTCGCCTCGGGCGTCGGCCTCGACCGCTACATCTCCGCCGTCGCCGCGATCATCGACGAGACGCTCGACGCCCAGGGTCTCGACAAGACGATCGGCATCAGCGTCGACGAGTGGAACGTCTGGTACCAGTCGCGCTTCAACGACGTCGACAAGCCCCCGCTCTTCGACGGCGAGTGGAACGAGCATCCGCGCATCATCGAAGACGAGTACTCGGTCACAGACGCCGTCGTAGTCGGCTCGCTGCTGATGTCGTTGCTGCGCAACGCCGACAGGGTGTCGATGGCCAACCTCGCGCAGCTCGTCAACGTCATCGCGCCGATCCGCTCCGAACCGGGCGGCCCCGCCTGGCGTCAGACCACGTTCCACCCCTTCGCGCTCACGGCCGCCGCCGCCCGAGGCACCGTGCTGCGCAGCACCGTCGAGTCGCGCGCGATCGACACCCCGCTCTACGGCCCGGTCGACGAGCTCGACGCCGTGGTGGTGCTGAACGACGCCGAGCTCGTGCTTCTGCTCGTCAACCGCTCGCTCGACGAACAGCTGGAGCTCGACGTCGACCTGGCCGGCTGCGGCGCGCTGAAAGTCGTGAACGCGGTGAGCGTGCACGCGCCCGCCGGCGGATCGCGGTTCAGCACGAACACCGAGTCGCACCCCGACGCCGTCGTGCCCGTCGCGCTCGAGGCGGTCGAGCTCGCGGGCGACGCCCTCGCGCTCGCCCTGCCCCCGCTCTCCTGGTCGATCGTGCGGCTCGCGGTCGCCCCCGAACCGGCACCGGCACCCGCACCGGCACCAGCCGAGACCACCACCACCATCGACTCCGAAGGAGCGGCCGCGTGAGCGCCAGCACCACCCCACGTTCGTTCAGCATCGGCGAGCAGGACTTCCTGCTCGACGGCGAGCCCTTCCGCATCATCTCCGGCGCGTTGCACTACTTCCGCGTGCACCCCGACCAGTGGGCCGACCGCATCCACAAGGCGCGGCTCATGGGCCTCAACACCATCGAGACCTATGTGCCGTGGAACGAGCACTCCCCGCAGCGGGGCACCTTCGACACCGCGGGCGCCCTCGACCTCGCCCGCTTCCTCGACCTCGTCGCCGCAGAGGGGCTGCTCGCCATCGTGCGCCCCGGCCCGTACATCTGCGCCGAATGGGACAACGGTGGACTGCCCGCGTGGCTGTTCAGCGACCCCGCGGTGGGCGTGCGGCGTAACGAGCCGCTGTACATGGCCGCCATCGCCGAGTACTTCGACGCGCTGCTGCCCATCGTCGCCGAGCGTCAGATCGACCGCGGAGGACCCGTCGTGCTCGTGCAGATCGAGAACGAGTACGGCGCTTACGGCGACGACAAGGACTACCTGCGCGCCCTCGTCGACCTCAACCGCGCGGGCGGCATCACCGTGCCGCTCACCACCATCGACCAGCCAACACACCAGATGCTCTCCGACGGCGGGCTGCCCGAACTGCACAAGACCGGCTCGTTCGGCTCGCGGGCGACCGCGCGCCTCGCGACCCTGCGCGAGCACCAGCCCACCGGCCCGCTCATGTGCGCGGAGTTCTGGAACGGCTGGTTCGACCACTGGGGCGCCCACCACCACACCACGGGCACGGCAGAGGCCGCGGCCGAGCTCGACGAACTGCTCGCCAGCGGGGCATCCGTCAATCTCTACATGCTGCTCGGCGGAACCAACTTCGGCTTCACCAACGGCGCCAACGACAAGGGCGTCTACCAGCCCACCACGACGTCGTACGACTACGACGCCCCCCTCACCGAGTCGGGCGAGCCCGGCCCCAAGTTCTGGGCCTTCCGCGACGTGATCGCGAAGTACGCGCCCGTGCCCGACGAGGTGCCGGTCGCGAGTGCTCCCGCTCCGGTGTTCGAGGTGGTGCTCGACCGTTCGGTCGCGCTGTCCCAGGCAATCCGCTCCTCCGCTCCCTCGCTCGGCACGTGGGGAGAGTACGACCACCTGCCGACACTCGACGAGCTCGGCCACTTCCGCGGATTCGCGCTCTACGAGACCACGGTCGAGACCGGCGGCGTGCTGTCGTTCGGCGAGGTGCGCGACCGCGCGCAGGTCTTCCTCGACGGCGAACCGGTCGGCGTCCTGAGCCGCGACCGCCACGACACGGCACTGGTCGTGCCCGGCGGGGGAGTGCTGCAGCTCCTGGTCGAAGACCAGGGACGCGTGAACTACGGCCCGCGCATCGGCGAGGACAAAGGCCTCGTCGGGCCGGCGCTGCTCGACGGCGCGGAGATCGCCCGCTGGCGGGTGCTCCCGCTCGACGTCGGCGCCCTGCCCGCTGCTGCGAGGCGCGACGTCGAGCCCGGCGAGGCGTCCGTCGTCTCCGTGACCGGCCCGGCCTTCGCCGGCGGCAGCTTCGACATCGAGACGCCCGTCGACCTCTACCTGAGTACCACGGGCTGGGGCAAGGGAAACGCGTTCGTGAACGGCTTCAACCTAGGCCGCTACTGGAGCAACGGGCCCGCCTCGACGCTCTACGTGCCCGGCCCCGCCCTCGTCGCCGGACGCAACGAGATCGTCGTGTTCGAGACCCTCGCAATCGCCCGGCCGGTCGCCCGTTTCGTCGCGGCCGCCGAGCTCGGACACACCGAATTCTGACGGATGCGCCCGGCCGCCACGGCCGCCGGGCGCACCGCGCGGCGAGCAGGGTCGTGCGCAATCCACAGCCGCCGACGACTGTCGGTCGTGGCGGCTACTCTTGACGGGTGGTCACCGCCCTATATCGCCGTTATCGGCCAGAGACTTTCGCTGAACTGATCGGCCAGTCGCAGGTGACCGATCCGCTGCGCACCGCACTGCGCACCGACCGGGTCAACCACGCCTATCTGTTCAGCGGGCCCAGGGGCTGCGGCAAGACGACGTCGGCCCGCATCCTCGCCCGCTGCCTGAACTGCGCCGAGGGCCCCACCGACACGCCCTGCGGCGTGTGCGCCTCGTGCGTCGAGCTGTCGCGTGACGGCGGAGGGTCGCTCGACGTCGTCGAGATCGACGCCGCGAGCCACGGTGGCGTCGACGACGCCCGCGACCTGCGCGAGCGCGCGATCTTCGCTCCCGCCCGCGACCGCTACAAGATCTTCATCCTCGACGAGGCGCACATGGTCACAGCCACGGGCTTCAACGCGCTGCTCAAGATCGTCGAAGAGCCGCCGGAGCACGTCAAGTTCATCTTCGCGACGACCGAGCCCGAGAAGGTCATCGGCACGATCCGCTCCCGCACGCACCACTACCCGTTCCGGCTCGTCCCGCCCGCGCAGATGCTCGAGTACGTGCAGCAGCTGTGCGACAGCGAGAAGGTCACCGTCGAGCCCGGCGTGCTGTCGCTCGTCGTTCGCGCCGGCGGCGGATCCGTGCGCGACACCCTCTCACTGCTCGACCAGCTGATCGCCGGCTCCGAGGGCACGGTCGTCGAGTACGAGCGCGCCGTCGCACTGCTCGGCTACACGCACGGCACGCTGCTCAACGAGGCGGTCGAGGCCATCGGCCAGCGCGACAACGCGGCCGTGTTCGGCGCCGTCGACCGTGTCATCCAGACCGGCCAGGACCCGCGCCGCTTCGTCGAAGACCTGCTCGAACGCCTGCGCGACCTGATCATCGTGGCCGCGACCGCCGACCATGCCGCCGCCGTGCTGCGCGGCATCCCCGCCGACGAGCTCACCCGCATGGCGCAGCAGGCTGCCAGCTTCGGCCAGGCCGAGCTGTCGCGAACCGCCGACATCGTCAACGCCGCGCTCACCGAGATGACCGGAGCGACCTCGCCGCGGCTGCACCTCGAGCTCATGGTCGCGCGCATCCTCGTGCCCGCGAGCGACGAGACCGAGCGCGGAGCACTCGCCCGCGTCGAGCGCCTCGAGCGCCGTGTCGGCGTCGAGAGCCCCGGCTCCTCCGCCGGTCAGCGCCCGATCGAGCAGCGCCCGATCGAGCAGCGCCCCGTCACCTCGCGGCCCCCGGCAGCCGCGCCGCCGCGCACCGCCACTCCTGCCGCGGCCGTACCCGCCACCGCGGCACCGGCGGCTCCCGCATCGGCCCACCCCGCTGCCGCGTCTCCGCCCGCCCCCGCGTCGGCCCGCCCCGCTGCCGCGTCTCCGCCCGCCCCCGCGTCGGCTGCTGCCCCGACTCCCACGCAGCCCGCCGCCGCGACCTCGTCCTGGCCGGCCGTCGCCGTGCCGGGTGCTCCGCGCGCCGCAGACACGCCGGCCGCGACATCCGCCCCCGTCCCGTCCACGTCGGCTCCAGCCGCGCCGGCTCCGGAGGCGGCCGCCGGAGCGTCCGAGGCTGCCGCCTCTGAGCGAGCGGATGCGCCCGCAGCCGACGCCCCCTCCGCCGACCGCGCGACCGAGCCAGACCGGGCCGCATCGACACCGGCCGAGCCGGAGATCCCCGTCGACGAGGCCGTCGCGGCGCTCGAATCCGCGCCCTCCGTGTCGGCGAACGCCCCCGTGCAGCCGGCCGCTGATTCCGCTTCGACAGGCTCAGCGACCGCGACCGCAGCGACCGAAGCCGCGCCGGTCAGCGTCGTCACGCTGCAGCAGATGAAGGACGCCTGGCCCGAGGTGCTCGAGATCGTGCAGAAGGCGAACATGAACGCCTGGACAGTCGTGTTCAACGCGCAGGTGCGTGCGCTCGACGGCGACATCCTCGCGCTGGTCTTCTCCAACCAGACCGACCAGGCCAAGTTCAAGGAGCTCACCCCGTCCGGCGACGGCGTCAGCGCTATCCTGCGCAGCGCCATCATCGACGTGCTCGGCCTACGGGTGAAGTTCATCGCCCAGGTGAGCATCGCCCCCGACTCCGCGTCGCAGCGTCCCACGGCGCCTGCCGCGGCAGGGAGCCCCGCCGCCCCCACGCGCTCGACGCAGGCGCCGCCGCCCGCCGACGACGAGGCGCCCGAACCGACCGAGCCCGACGTCGAGCCCGGAGGCTGGGCTGTCGCCGCGATCCCGCCCAGCGCCCCGACCGAAGACGAGCTGCAGGCGCAGCGCGCCGCTGCCAGGAAGCCCGCCGCGAAGGTGGTGCCCGTGCCCACCGCCGAAGACTCCCGGTACGGCGAGTCCGTCGTGCGCGAGATCCTCGGGGCGAGCTTCATCGAAGAGCAGCCCGTCGCCCCCCGCGTAGTACCGAAGGACCTCTAACCCGTGTACGAAGGCATCGTCCAAGAACTGATCGACGAGCTCGGCCGCCTGCCCGGCATCGGTCCGAAGTCGGCGCAGCGCATCGCGTTCCACATCCTGCAGACCGAGAGCTTCGATGTGAGCCGCCTCGCCGAGGTGCTCATCGAGGTGCGCGACAAGGTGCGCTTCTGCACCATCTGCGGCAACGTCACCGAGTCGGAGACCTGCGGGATCTGCCGCGACCCGCGCCGCTCGCCGTCCACGATCTGCGTCGTCGAAGAGGCGAAAGACGTCGTCGCGGTCGAACGCACCCGCGAGTTCAAGGGCCTGTACCACGTGCTCGGCGGCGCGATCAGCCCCATCGACGGCATCGGCCCCGACGACCTGCGCATCCGCCAGCTGCTCCAGCGCCTCAGCGACGGCGTCGTGACCGAGGTCATCATCGCCACCGACCCCAACCTCGAGGGCGAGGCGACGGCGACGTACCTCACCCGACTGCTGGTGCAGCCGAACCTGCGGGTGACGCGCCTGGCGTCCGGCCTGCCGGTCGGCGGCGACCTCGAGTACGCCGACGAGGTCACCCTCGGCCGTGCGTTCGAGGGCCGCAGGCTCGTCGAGAACTGACCGCCGTAACACACGGTGAACGCCCGCTAGAATCGCTCACTGGGCCAGAATCCGCCCCGTCCCACAAAAGCAGGAGAACCACGTGAGCCTGATCGTACAGAAGTACGGTGGATCCTCCGTTGCCGACGCCGAGGGCCTCAAGCGAGTTGCCAAGCGCATCGTCGAGACCCGCAAGGCCGGCCACGAGGTCGTCGTCGTCGTGAGCGCCATGGGCGACACCACCGACGAGCTGCTCGACCTGGCCGAACAGGTCGTGCCCGTGCCGTCCGGCCGCGAGCTCGACATGCTGCTCACCGCGGGCGAGCGCATCTCGATGGCGCTGCTCGCAATGGCGATCAAGAGCCTCGGCATCGAGGCCCGCTCCTACACGGGCAGCCAGGCCGGAATGATCACCGACGCACAGCACGGCTCCGCGCGCATCGTCGACGTCACCCCGAAGCGCGTGCGCGACGCGCTCGACTCCGGCTACGTCGCCATCGTCGCCGGCTTCCAGGGCTTCAACCGGGGCACGGGCGACATCACGACCCTCGGCCGCGGCGGATCGGACACGACCGCCGTCGCCCTCGCCGCGGCGCTCGACGCCGACGTCTGCGAGATCTACACCGACGTCGACGGCATCTTCACCGCCGACCCCCGCGTGGTTCCGGCGGCGAAGAAGATCGACCGCATCTCCAGCGAGGAGATGCTCGAGCTCGCGGCATCCGGAGCAAAAGTTCTGTATATCCGGGCCGTCGAGTACGCCCGGCGTCACGGGGTGACCCTGCACGTGCGCTCGTCGTTCAACAACAACGAGGGCACGCTGGTCACCAACCCGAAGGATGGAGAGATCGTGGAAGAGCCAATCATCACCGGCGTCGCAGCCGACCTGAGCGAAGCGAAGATCACGGTGGTGGGCGTTCCCGACATCCCCGGCAAGGCCGCGCAGATCTTCACGATCGTCGCCAAGACCAACGCCAACATCGACATGATCGTGCAGAACGTGTCGACCGCGAGCACTGGCCGCACCGACATCTCGTTCACCCTGCCCAAGTCCGACGCCGCGACGGTCATCACCGCGCTCACCGCCGAGCAGGAGGAGGTCGGCTTCGACTCCCTCCAGCACGACGACCAGATCGGCAAGCTCGCCGTGGTCGGCGCCGGCATGCGCACGAACGCCGGCGTCACCGCGAAGCTGTTCACCGCGCTGTTCGACGCCGGCATCAACATCGAGATGATCTCCACCAGCGAGATCCGCATCTCGGTGGTCACGCGTGCAGACACCGTGAACGAGGCCATGCGCGTCGTGCACAGGGCGTTCGGGCTCGACGGCGAGATCGAGGCCGTCGTGCACGGGGGAACCGGGCGCTAGACCCGCCGCCAGAACAGCTCAGGCGCCGCCGACCAACAGCAGCGTCGCCACCGAGATGCCGTTGAACACCATGTGGGCGACGATCGCGGCTCCGAGCCGCCCGGTCAGGTAGACGATCATGGCGTTCACGACACCGAGGGTGAGCGTGCCGAGCGCGAGGGTCGTCAGCAGCGCGGCATCCGTCGACTGATACAGGTGCAGGCCCATGAAGACGAGGGCGCTCACCGCGATAGACACGAGCACCGCGGCGCGCTGCACCGACTCGGCGGCCGGCTGGCTGCGGCCGCCGCTGCGGAGCACCGCATTGCGCACCGCCTGCATGACGAGGCCACGCAGGTAGAGCTCCTCCACGATCGGGGCGACCACCGCGACCACGATGACGCCGTTGATCACCAGCCAGACGGTGTCTGTGCTGAGCACCAGGTTGCTCTGCTGCTCGGGCAGGCCGAACAGCGCGATCGCGATCACTCCCCACACCACGCTCAGGATCTTGGCCAGCAGGCCGATGCCGAGCCCGATCGCGAGGTCCACCGGACGCAGCCGCAGCCAGAAGTCCTTCGCGAGACTGCCGGCGCCGAGGCGGTGCGACGCATACACGGCGACGCCCGCCAGCACCCCGTACCCCAGCAGCGACAGCACGAACTGCGCGAGGTCGGAGCCCTCGACGACGCCGGTCGCGACGAGCACTCCGGCCCCCACGATCACCGCCACGAACAGCAGCAGCCCGACCGCGGCTTCGCGCAGTCCCCAGCGCACGGCGGCGGGAGGGGTGTACCGGTCGGCGTCCACGGCGGTCTCGGTCAGGGGAGGGGCCGGCGGTTCGAACGTCATGCTGATCACCGTACGCCCCCTCCGTTTCGCGTTACCCGTAGAATCGAGGCACATTCTCTGCCCCGAAGCGGGCCCCGATTTACGAGCGGATCACAATGAGCGACAGCAGCGGAGTACGAATCGGCGTCGTCGGCGCCACGGGACAGGTCGGCGCCGTCGTGCGTCGTCTCCTCGAAGACCGTGACTTCCCGGTCGCCGAGATCCGCTACTTCGCCTCCGCCCGCAGCGCCGGAACGACCCTCCCGTTCCGCGGCGAGGACATCGTCGTCGAAGACGCGTCGACCGCCGACCCGAGCGGCCTCGACATCGCCATCTTCTCCGCCGGTGCGACCACGTCGAAGGCGCAGGCACCCCGCTTCGCCGCCGCCGGCGTGCTCGTGATCGACAACTCCAGCGGCTTCCGCATGGACCCCGACGTGCCGCTCGTGGTGAGCGAGGTCAACCCGGAGGCCATCGCCGACGCGCGCAAGGGCATCGTCGCGAACCCCAACTGCACCACCATGGCGGCCATGCCCGTGCTCAAGGTGCTGCACGACGAGGCCGGCCTCGAGCGCCTCATCGTCTCCACCTACCAGGCCGTCTCCGGCGCCGGCCTCGTCGGAGGCGAGGAGCTCTACGCCCAGACCAAGGCCGCCATCGAGCAGGACCCCCGCTCGCTCGTGCACGACGGCTCGTCGATCGACTTCGGCGTCGCGAACACCTTCCCCAAGACCATCGCGTTCGACGTGATCCCGCAGGCCGGCAACTTCGTCGACGACGGGCTCTTCGAGACCGACGAGGAGAAGAAGCTGCGCAACGAGAGCCGCAAGATCCTCGGCCTCCCCGACCTCCTCGTCAGCGGCATCTGCGTACGCGTGCCCGTGTTCAGCGGCCACTCGCTCGCCATCAACGCCGAGTTCGCGTCGCCGCTGTCGGTCGAGCGCGCCAAGGAACTGCTGGCGGATGCACCGGGCGTCGAGCTCACCGACGTGCCGACGCCGCTCGAGGCCGCAGGGCAGGACCCGTCGTATGTCGGCCGGATCCGCCAGGACGAGGGCGTGCCGAACGGCCGCGGACTCGCCATGTTCATCAGCAACGACAACCTGCGCAAGGGCGCCGCCCTCAACGCGGTGCAGATCGCCGAGCTGGTGGCCGCGAAGCTCGTCTCCGCGTAGCATCCGGAGGGCGGTCGGCTCAAGACCTCGCCGCCCCCGGGGGTCCCGCTCGTAGGTTGGTCGCCATGACGATCCAGCCGCAGTCCCTCATCACCATCGGCGTGCTCCTGCTCGCCCTGGTCACCGTCGAGTCCGGCGGCCTCTTCCTCAAGAAGGTCGCGCAGGGCGACGTGCCGACCAACGACCTGCAGAAGAGCTTCTTCCGCGCGGGGCACGCCCACGCGGCGGTGCTCATCGTGCTCAGCGTCGCGATCCTGAGCGTGATCGACAACGCGGGACTCACCGGCTTCTGGGAGTTTGTGGCCCGCGACGGCGTGCCGATCGCCGCGATCCTTATGCCGGCCGGATTCTTCCTCTCGGTCATCGGCCGCGATCCGCAGAGACCGAACCGGTTCGTCGCGCTGCTCTGGGCCGGGGTCGTCAGCCTCACCGCGGGGCTGCTCGTCGCGGGCGTGGGGCTGCTGTCGGCGGGGATCGCCGCGTCGTGACGGCGATACGACCAAACTCGAACCGGCAGGGTGTCGAATAGAGACCATGAGCACACGGATCAGGTTGGTCGTCGCCGCCGTGCTGTGTGCCCTCGTGGCGATCGGCGTGGTCGTGGCAGCCACGGCGCCGCGGGAGACCGGGGGAGTGAGCACGGGCACCGGCACCCGGGTGGCGTTCTACGGCGACTCGTACACGCTCGGCACGGGGGCGACGAGCCCCGAGAAACGGTGGTCCACCATCGTCAGCGAACGACGCAACTGGAACGAGTTCAACCCGAGCGTGAACGGGCTGGGCTTCGTCACGAACCGGTCCGAGTTCGGCGAGGGCGACCTGGTGAGCCTCATCATCGCCGAGAAGCCCGAGATCGTGTTCGTGACCATGGGCCTCAACGACAATTTCTCCTTCGACTACGAGGCCGCCGACATCCGCAGCCAGATCCCCGACGACCTCGACCGGCTGAAGGCCGGACTGCCCGACGCCCGTTTCATCGTCGTCGAGCCGTTCTGGTACACGGACGACCGGCCGGAGTCGGTCGACATCATCATCCGCTGGGTCGAGGAGGCCGCCGACGGCATCGACGCCGACTACATCGCCGGCGCGTCCCGCTGGATCGAGGGCCACCCCGAGTGGATGGCCGACGACGGTATCCACCCGAACGACGCGGGCTACGCCGCCATGGCCGAGCGGATGGACGACGAACTCGCCCGCCTCGGGCTCTAGCGGCGCACGACCCGTAAGCTGATCTGGTGAGTTCCTCAGACGCCCCCATCGACGTCGCCCTCATCGGCGGCGGAATCATGAGTGCCACCCTCGGCACGATGCTCAAGCAGCTAGAACCCGACTGGACCATCCAGGTCTTCGAGAAGCTCGGCAGTGCTGCCGAGGAGAGCTCGAACCCGTGGAACAACGCCGGCACCGGCCACGCGGCCCTCTGCGAGCTCAACTACACACCGCAGCTGCCCGACGGCTCGATCAGCATCGCCGGCGCGGTCAAGGTCAACGAGCAGTTCCAGGTCTCGCGCCAGTTCTGGTCGCACCTCGTCGAGAACGGGAGCCTGCCCGAGCCGGCCAGCTTCATCAACCCGACGCCGCACATGAGCTTCGTGTGGGGCGAGAGCAACGTCGAGTTCCTGCGCAAGCGGTACGCGGCGCTGAAGGACCACCCGCTGTTCCAGGGCCTCGAGTACAGCGAAGACGCCAGCGTCATCCGCGGCTGGGCGCCGCTGCTCATCCCCGGCCGCGCCAAGTCGCAGCCGATCGCCGCCACGCACATCAAGGCGGGCACCGACGTGAACTTCGGCTCGCTCACCCAGAGCCTGCTGACCTACCTCGAAGACAACGGCGCCGAGATCACCAACAACGCCAAGGTCACGGGGCTCAAGCGCCAGAAGGACGGCCTCTGGCGCATCACCTACCGCCGCGAGGTGGGTTTCACGCCGTTCGTCGTGCGGGCGCGTTTCGTGTTCGTCGGAGCGGGCGGCGGCGCGCTCAGCCTGCTGCAGAAGAGCGGCATCCCCGAGATCCGCGGCTACGGCGGCTTCCCCGTCAGTGGTGAGTTCCTGCGCTCCGACAACCAGGAGCTCGTCGCACGCCACCAGGCCAAGGTCTACGGCATGGCCGCGGTCGGCGCCCCGCCGATGTCGGTTCCCCACCTCGACACCCGCGTGATCGACGGCAACACCAGCCTGATGTTCGGCCCGTACGCCGGCTTCAGCCCCAAATTCCTCAAGAACGGCTCCCTGTTCGATCTGTTCGCCTCGATCCGGCCCCACAACCTGGTGCCGATGATCGCCGCGGGCGGCAGCAACCTGAGCCTCGTGCGCTACCTCCTCGGGCAGCTGCTCGCGAAGAAGTCCACGAAGTTCGCCGAGCTGCAGCAGTTCTTCCCGCACGGAGAGCAGAAGGACTGGTACCGCATCACCGCCGGCCAGCGCGTGCAGATCATCAAGAAAGACCCGAAGAAGGGCGGCGTGCTGCAGTTCGGCACCGAGGTCGTCGCCGCGGAAGACGGCAGCATCGCGGGTCTCCTCGGAGCCTCACCCGGAGCATCCACCGCCGCCCCGATCATGCTGGGTCTCATCGAGAAGTGCTTCCCCGAGCACATCGGCAACTGGCGTCCGCGTCTGGAGGCGATGGTCCCGAGCTTCGGAACCCAGCTCTCCGACGACCCGAAGCTGGCCGACGAGATCATGACGGCCACGGCTGCGACGCTGCGGATTCCGCGTTAGTCCAGAGTTTTCGATTCGCTTTACGAAGCGAATGGATGGCTCGACGCCCGAGACCGCCCGAAGTGGGGGCCGACGCGCGCTCGCTCTTCGGTTAGCGTCGTGGATACCACCGTCGAGTTGAGGGGGAGCTGAGATGTCTCTCGGACTACCCGGGCATCTCGCACCGCACAGCGAGAGTCGCGCGTTCGCGCGAGCTTCCCATGTGATCGCGCTCGTCTGCCTCCTGGGGGCGGCACTCCTCGTCGCCACCGTGCAGCAGTCGCGCCCCGGCGCCATCCTCTGGCCGGCCCTCGTCGCCCTGGTGCCCATCTTCATCGTGCTCTGGATGGTGGAGCGTTACCGCAGCTGGTTCTTCAGCATCACCTACGTCATCGTCGGCGCAGCGAGCCTGTACTGGTTCGTGCTCGCCGGCACGTCGCAGTTCGTCGGCGAGGCGGCAACAGACTCCTTCGTCTTCACCCTGCCGAAGGTCGCGCTCATCTTCGTGGGCGGCGCCGGCCTCGGCGTGTGGCGGATGATCGGCTGGTCGTCGGCGGGTCTCGTCGCCGGCGAGATCGCGACGCTCCTGGCCGCGCTGCAGACGGGCGCCCAGATCGCGCCCGACCTGACCGCGTTCGCCGTGTACGCGATCTCGGCGATTCTGCTCTCTCTCCTCGGCATCAGCCGCAACCGGCTCAAGCGCGCCCAGCCGAGCCTGCAGCGCGCCGCCCGCGACGAGCACCTCTCCGGCCTCCGCCACCGCATCGAGGTGCGGGCCGCGGCGATGCTGCACGACACGATCCTCAACCATCTGGCCGCGGTCGCCAACGCCCCCGACGGCGAGCTGGGAGACGAGCTGCGGTCGCGCATCGAACGCGACCTGCAGATCCTCGTCGGCGAGGAATGGCTCGTCGACGCCGACGACAGCGAGACCGCCGAGGGCCGGGCGGGCTGGTACGCCAGTCGGCTGTTCCGGGCCCTAGACGAGGCTCGCGAGCTCGGGCTCGAGGTCGTGCTCAGCGGCGACCGCACCGCGGTGACGCGCCTCGACCCCGCACGCCAGGTCGCGGTGGCCCTCGCCGTGAAACAGTGCCTCGTCAACGTGCTCAAGCACGCCGACACCAACGTCGCCGAAGTGGTCGTCTACGGTTCGGGCGACGAGGTCTCGATCATGATCATCGACGGCGGCAAGGGCTTCTCAGAGCGGGAGACGAGCGTCGACAGGCTCGGGTTGCGGCAGTCGGTGCGCAAGAGGATCGAATCCGTGGATGGCTCGGTGCAGGTCTGGTCGACCCCCGGCACCGGCACGTCCATCCTCATCCGACTTCCCGCCAAGGGTCCGGCCGTGCGGGAGCGAGCGCTGTGACCGGCCGCGAACGCACCGTGCAGCAGCTCGACCCGCTCGCCGCGCTCATGAGCCGCCCGACGGGCTACCTCGCGGCCGTCGCCGTGCCCGGCTACGCGGCGTTCATGAGCTGGCAGAACCGCGGGCAGATCGAGAACACGCTGCTGGCGGTCGTCGCGGTGGTGTTGGTGCTGGCTGCCGGCATCGTGCTCTGCGTCGACACGAGCCCGCTGCGGGCCCCGGTGTCGTCGCGCACGCTCGTTGTCGTGGTGAGCGTGTCGATGGGCGCTCTGCTGCTGTCGTCGCTGTCGATGTGGTCGACGGATGCCTACATTCGCGACGACTGGGGTACGGCCGTGATCGGCATGTACATCGTCGCCCTCGCGCCGTACCGGCCCGCGAAGGAGCTGGCGACTGCGGGCGTTCTGGGCGCGATCTTCGCCGCCCTGATCGCCGTCGTGCAGGCCGAGTCGTTCGTGACCGCCGTGCCTCCCATCGCCTTCGTCGTGGTCGCCGTCACACCGGTGCTGGCGATGTCGCTCGCGGCGGCCGCGTTCACCGACGTGCTCGTGCGCAGTCTCGACCGTTGGCGGGTGCGCGCCAGACGCGCGTTCACGGCGATGACCGACGGCAGCGGCGAGTCGATCGCCCGCTCCGTTCAACAGGACAGCGTGACGGTGCTCAACCAGGAGGTGGTGCCGTTCTTCTCGACACTGCTCGACGGTGCCACGGTCACCGCGATCTCCCGACAGCGTGCGCGCGAGATCGCCGAGACCGTTCGCTCGGCGATGGTCGCCGATGTCGACCGGACGTGGCTGGAGACAGTCGTCGCGCAGGCCTCGCGGCGTTACCAGCACGGCTCAGAGGCCGTGAGCGGCGTCGTACGCGACGAAAGCCGGCTCGCCGAGCAGATGTCTACCGACGAGCGCACAGCGGTGCGAGCGTTGATCGTGGCGCTGCACGCCCACGAGTCGTTCGACGCGCGAACGGCGAGCATCGACATCGACGGCAGAGGCGCATACTGCGACGTCGTGATGCGCGCGCGGATGGACGCGACCGACGGCACGCTCCGCGGCGATCTGGCCCCGTTCATCGCCGTAGCCCGAGTGATGTTCAGCGACCTGCAACTTGAGCACGAGCATCCGTACCTGACACTAAGGTTTTCATATGAGCAGCGTTGACGGCAGGCAGACGGGCGGGACGATGCCCGGCAACACGCCAGACCCCACGCGTGTGCGGCTCGCGATCCTCGACGACCACGAGGTGCTGCTCGACAGCCTGAGCAGCTGGATCTACGCCAACGCGCCCGACTTCGACCTCGTGCTCAGCGCGAGCTCCTGGCTGGAGCTCGTGCACAGCGACAACTTCCCGACCGACCTGGTGTTCCTCGACTTCCAGCTCAAGGAGCCCGTGTCGATCGAGGCCCGGGTACGAACCTGCCGCGCCGCTGGGGCCAAGGTCATCGTGCTCACTAGCCTCGACAGCCGCGAGTCCCGCGACCGCGCGCTCGCCGCGGGTGCCGCCGGGTTCCTCTCCAAGACCCTGCCGATGCGCGAGGTCATGGACGCCGCGCGCGCCATCATGGGCGTGCGTCCGAACACGGTCGTGCAGCGTGACTGGCGCCCGCTCCCCGTCGGCGCGACCAGCCAGTCCCGGCCCAAGCTCAGCGCCGGCGAGATCGAGGCGTTCCGCCTCTACGTCTCCGGATTCAGCACCGTCGAGGTGGCGAGCAAGATGAACGTGCAGTACGAGACCGCGAAGACCTACCTTCGCCGCGTCCGCGAGAAGTACGCCAAGGCGAACCGTCCGGCGAGCAAGAAGGCGGAGCTCATCCGACGCGCCGCAGAAGATGGATACCTGCTGTAAATGTCGAAACTCTACTTCCGCTACGGCGCGATGAACAGCGGCAAGAGCACCGCCCTCCTCCAGGCCGCGTTCAACTACGAGGAGCGCGACCAGCAGGTGCTGCTCGCCAAGCCCCGCATCGACACCAAGGGCGACAACGCGATCGTCTCCCGGCTCGGCGTCAGCCGCCAGGTCGACTTCACCATCGGGCCCGACGAAGACATCTACGTCGCATTCTCGACCGAGCGGGCACGCGTGCTGAAGGCCACCGGCCACGACGTGAGCTGCCTGCTGGTCGACGAGGCGCAGTTCCTCTCGGAGTCGCAGGTCGACGACCTGCTGCGCATCGCGATCCTCGAGGGCATCCCGGTGCTCGCCTACGGCATCCGCACCGACTTCCAGACCGTGGCATTCCCCGGCAGCCGCCGCCTGCTCGAGATCGCGCACTCGCTCGAAGAGCTCAAGACGATCTGCCGCTGCGGACGCAAGGCCGTATTCAACGCGCGCACGGTCGACGGGCGGTTCACCTTCGACGGCGACCAGGTCGCGATCGATCACGTGCAGGATGTCTCGTACCAGTCGCTGTGCGGCAAGTGCTACCTCGAGGAGAGCGACGGCGTGCTCAACAACGGCCGCCGCGACCGCATCGACGTGAGCTACGGCGCAGAGCCCGACCCCGACTTCGCGTAGGGCCCGCGGCGCCGCGCACGTGTGCCAAATGAAGGAGATCTCGGGGTCGAGTCACACCTCGACGCCGATCGCGGTGCCTCGCACGAAAAATCTCCTGCATTTGGCACACGACGGCGGCCGAAGTCTGATCGCCGCGCCATCCGCCCCGCTCGTCTGTCTGCGGCGCCCACGTGCTCCCGTCCCCGGTGCCAAATGAAGGAGATCTCGGGGTCGAGTCACACCTTGACGCCGATCGCGGTGCCTCGCACGAAAAATCTCCTGCATTTGGCGCGGGGGAGACCGGCGAGGGGCGGGAGCGGGCGGATGGCGCGGGGGCGGGCCTGCGGCGTCGCCGTTAACCACAGAACGCCCTCCCCGTGAAGGGAGGGCGTTCTGTGTTGTGTCGGGGTAGCGGGATTCGAACCCACGACCTCTTCGTCCCGAACGAAGCGCGCTACCAAGCTGCGCCACACCCCGATCTTTCCCGTTGCGAGCAACGGGAACTAATCAAGAATAGCTGAAATCTCCGGCGGTTAATGTCACGAGTACCGCTTCGGGCGGGCAGGCGAAGCGAACAGGCGCGTAGATCGAGGTTCCGATGCCCGCCGACACGTTCAAATACGCGGCACGACGGGCGTGGTGCCAGACGCTGAGCCCCTGCGCCTGGTCGCGAGGAATATCGCAATTGGTCACCAGGGCGGGCAGTCCGGGCACCCGGACCTGTCCGCCGTGCGTGTGTCCGGCGAAGATCACGTCGGCGCCGTTGGTCACGAACGAGTTGAGCACGCGCTGGTACGGGGCGTGGGTCACCCCGATCGTGATCGGGTCCTGGCCGGTGCGTCCGGGCGGCCACTCGACGTTCTCCTGCATGGTCTCGATGGCGCCGGGGAGCGAGCCGAGCTTGTCCCAGCCGCGGTGGGCGTCGTTGACCCCGAAGAATTCGATGTTCGAGCCCTTGATCGTCATGGCGCGAGCCGTGTTGTTCAGGCTCAGCCAGCCGAGGTCGTTCTGAAAGAAGCTCTCGAGCCGTGGAGTGTCGAGCGCCGTGGACTTGTGATTCCGCTTGCTCGGACCGGTGAAGTAGCGCAGCGGGTTCTTGTAGCTCGGGCCGACGTAATCGTTGGAACCGTTCACGTAGACGCCCGCCGCCGAGGCGAACGGCGCGAGCGCGTATTCCAGCGCCTCCTGCGCGTCGACGTGGCCGAGGTTGTCGCCCGTGTTGACCACGAGGTCGGGCTCAAGGTCGGCGAGCGACCGCACCCACTCGATCTTGGCGCGCTGCCAGGGGGCGAGATGCAGGTCGGCGAGGTGGAGCACGGTGAGCGGGCGAGCTCCCGGCTCGAGGATCGGCAGCGTCTCGAAGCGCACGCCGAAGCGGTTGCGCTCGACGAGGCTGCCCCACGCGAAGGCGCCAGCACCGACGGCGGCCGCCGCGCCGAGCGCGGTGGCCGCCGTCTTCACGGCTGTGCCTGCCATCAACAGGAGGTGCGGCCGACGCCGAGCGTCACGCCGTCGGACAGGCGGGCCACGGTACCGGGAGCGGGGTTGCTGGAGAGCACCCGCTTGTCGTTGGCGACGTCGTTGGGAGACAGCTGCACACACTTCTCTTCCACCGAGGTGAATCCGGCTGAGGCGAGGGTCGACTTCGCGGTGTCGACGTTCGGGCTTCCGCTGACGACGTCGGGCATCGTGGTGAGCGCACCGTTGCTGGAGTAGACGATGATCGACTGCCCGCGAGCCATCACGGTTCCGGCGGGAGGCGTCGTGGTCGCCACCGAGCCGGCGGGTGCGTCGGAATCGACCGGACCGCCGTCGACGAACACGAGCTTGAGGCCGGTGACGATCGACTGTGCCGTGGCCATCGGGTTGCCGATGAGGTCGGGCGCGTTGATCCCCGCTCCGTTGAGCAGCCTGTCAGCCGGTTTGTCGAACGCGGCGCCGCCGTACAGCGAGTTGGCGGCCGCGTTGATCGGCTTCGACAGGTTGTGCCGGTTGTTGATGCCGCCCGGGTAGTTCGAGATCTTGTAGTTTCCCTGCACGTTGCCGAACCACAGCGCGGTGGTGACGGCGGTGCTGGAGCTGACGAGCCAGGTCTGGTTCGAGGAGTCGGTGGTGCCGGTCTTGCCCATCATCGGCGTGCTGTCGTTGGGCTTGCCGCGGTACCCCTTCATCGCGCCCTGCAGCGCGAACGCCGCCGTGGCCGCTACCTCGGGGTCGATCGCCTGCGCGCACTCGGGCGTCTGGCCGGGGAGGGATTCCCCTGCGAAGTTGGTGACGCCGTCGACGGCGATCGGCTTGCAGTAGATGCCGTGGTTGGCGACTCCTGCGTAGGCGGCCGCCATCGTGAGCGGTGCGATCGAGTCGGTTCCGAGGATCGCCGAAGGGTTCGACTTCAGCTTGTTCTCGAAGTCGTTCGGCGTCGAGGGGTCGTCCACCGTCATGGCGGGGTGCACACCGAGCGACTGGGCGATCTTCTTCGTCTCGCACTGGTCGAGCTCGAGACCCATCGACGCGTACGCGCCGTTGATGGATGCCGCGGTGGCCGCCATCACCGTGCGGCTGCCCTTCTCGCCCGAGGAGTTCTTGAACGGCCAGTTGCCGCCGAACGGCCCGTCGTTGTTGCCGTCGGCGCCGCCGGTGCAGGTGTTGGTGAAGGCCGACTGCTGCAGGGTGCGGGCGTTGCCGTCGACGACCTCGTTGAGGCCCCGACCGGAGTTCAGCCAGTTGAGCAGCGTGAACAGCTTGTAAGTGGATCCGACCTGGAAGCCGTTGGATCCGCCGCGGTTGAAGTCGGTGTTGTAGTTGACCGACGTGAGGGTGGAGTCCGCCTGGGCGGCCTCGGTGTTGTTGAACGTCTTGTTCTGGGCCATAGAGAGGATGCGCCCCGTGCCCACCTGGATCGAGGTCGCCGCGGCGCCCAGCTGCAGGCGGGTCTCTGCGGCCGGTGCCCCGGCGACGATGGTGTCTTGCGCGACCCGCTGCAGGCGCAGGTCGAGCGACGTGTAGATCTTGTAGCCGCCGATCTTCCAGTTGGCCCGGCGCTCGGCCTCCGTCGAACCCAGAGCCTCGAGCTCGGGGATCAGCGTGGTCACGTAGTCGCAGAAGTACGTCGCGTAGGGGTAGGCGGCGATGCATCCGTTTGTATAAGGGGTGAGCACGACGGTCGTCGCGTCGACCGGCACCGCGAGGGCCTCGTCGAGCTGCGCCTGCGTGATGGTGCCCTCCACGAGCATGTTCCTGAGGATGACGTCGCGGCGAGACTTGTTGTTCTCGTAGTTGTCGGGGCTGTCGAGACCACGGGCGCCCGGCTCCTGCACGATGGCGATGAGGCTCGCGGCCTGCGCCAGCGTCACGTCGGCAGCGGACACGCCGAAGTAGCGCTTCGCGGCCGACTGGATGCCGTAGTTGTTTCCGCCGAAACCGGCGATGTTCAGGTAGGCGAGGAGGATCTCGTCTTTCGTGTAGCGCTTCTCGAGGCCGATGGCGAGCTTCATCTCCTTGATCTTGCGATCGAAGCTGCCCTCCTGCGCCTTCTTGATTCCGGCCTTCTGGTCTGCCTCGTCCGGGCGCTGCAGAGCCTCCTGGATGTAGATGTTCTTGACGAGCTGCATCGACAGGGTCGACGCACCGCTCGTGTCGCCGCCCGCGACGTTGCCGACCGCGGCGCGGATGACTCCCTGGAGGTCGACGCCGCCGTGCTCGTAGAAACGGCGGTCTTCGCCGGCGATCGTGGCGTCCTTGACGAACTGGGAGACTCCGTCCCATTTCACTTCTTCGCGGTTCTGGCTGTAGACCTGCGCGATGGGGGTGTAGAGCGGCGTACCGTCGGGGTTGACCCCGTCGGTGACGTAGATCTCGTTGCGCTGCGGCTGGTTGCCGATCTCGATGAACTCGGGGAGGCTGTCGAAGATCCCGATGCCGTTGGAGGCGGTGACGCCGGTGACGGCGAGTGCAGGGGTGACCATGACCGTCACGAGGATTCCGGCTATGACGCTAAAGCCGAACATTCCAAAGACGCCGCTGAGCACGCCTTTAGGTCGGGAGTTTTGGGCAGACATACAATGCATGCTACGCGACCCATCTTCCCAACTACCTGAGCGAGAGCCTAAAAATGACGACGTGGGAGTACCTCACAACACCCCTGATGATTCACAACACCGCCGCGATCCTGAATAACTGGGGATCCCAAGGCTGGGAACTGGTGCAGGTCGTGACCGGTCCGGAGGGCGGCCTGGTGGCCTACCTCAAGCGCCAGGTCGGAGAGGAAGGCGCATGAGCACCATCGACGAACGTCTCGCAGAGCTCGGTATCACCCTGCCCGCAGTGGCGGCGCCGGTGGCCGCGTACATCCCCGCCCTGGTCTCCGGAAACCTCGTCTTCACCTCGGGCCAGCTGCCGATGGTGGAGGGCGTGCTGCCCGCAACGGGCAAGCTCGGCGCCGCGGTCTCCGCCGAGGAGGGCAAGGAGCTCGCCCGCCAGTGCGCCCTCAACGCCCTCGCCGCGGTGGAGAGCGTGATCGGCTCTCTCGACCGGGTGACCCGCATCGTCAAGCTCGTCGGGTTCGTGGCATCCGACCCCTCGTTCACCGGCCAGCCCGGCGTCATCAACGGCGCCTCCGACGTGCTCGGCGAGATCTTCGGCGACGCCGGCGTGCACGCGCGCAGCGCGGTGGGTGTCTCGGTGCTGCCGCTCGATTCGCCCGTGGAGCTGGAGCTCATCGTCGAATTCGCCTGAGCGGACCCCGGTCGCTGAACCCGTCGAAGCGTCTGCCCGAGGGCGGCGCTTCGACAGGCTCGGCGACCGATCTCGTTAACGGATCTTGTCGGTGATGATCTGCATCACGCTCGTGTCGGCGAGGGTGGTGGTGTCGCCGACGGCACGCCCCTCCGCGACATCCTGAAGCAGTCGGCGCATGATCTTGCCCGACCTCGTCTTCGGCAGCTCGGCCACGATGAAGACCTGCTTCGGCCGGGCGATCGCGCCGATGCGGTCGGCGACGTGCGTGCGTAGCAGGGCGCTGGCCTCGTCGGCCGTCTGCGCATCCGCCTGGTTGCTCTTCAGGATCACGAACGCGACGACGGCCTGCCCGGTCGTCTCGTCGGCGGCCCCCACCACCGCGGCCTCGGCCACGATCGCGTGCGACACCAGGGCCGACTCGATCTCGGTCGTCGACAGGCGGTGCCCTGAGACGTTCATCACGTCGTCGACGCGGCCGAGCAGCGTGATGTCGCCGTCGGCGTCGACGTGGGCACCGTCGCCGGCGAAGTACTTCCACACGCCGTCCTTCGAGAACTTCGACCAGTAGGTCTCGATGAAACGGTCGGGGTCGCCCCAGATGCCGCGCAGCATCGACGGCCACGGCTCCGAGACCACGAGCAGCCCGCCGCGGGGCGGGTCGACGCGGGTGCCGTCGTCGCCGAGGATGTCGATCACGATGCCCGGGATCGGGGTCTGCGCCGACCCTGGCTTGGCCTCGGTGATGCCGGGCAGCGCGGAGATCATGATCGCGCCCGTCTCCGTCTGCCACCAGGTGTCGACGATGGGCGTCTCGCCGCCCCCGATGACCTCCCGGTACCAGATCCACGCCTCGGGGTTGATCGGTTCGCCGACCGAGCCGAGCACACGCAGGCTCGACAGGTCGAACTTTTTCGGCACCTGCCGGCCGACCTTCATAAACGAGCGGATGGCCGTCGGAGCGGTGTAGAAGATGCTGACGCCGTACTTCTCGACGATCTCCCACCAGCGCCCGGGATGCGGGGTGTCCGGCGTGCCCTCGTAGAGCACCTGCGTCGCGCCGTTCGCGAGCGGGCCGTAGACCACGTAGGAGTGCCCGGTCACCCAGCCGACGTCGGCGGTGCACCAGTACACGTCGGTCTCGGGGTGCAGGTCGAAGACGCTCTTGTGCGTGAACGCGGTCTGCGTGAGGTAGCCGCCGCTGGTGTGCAGGATGCCCTTCGGCTTGCCGGTTGTGCCGCTCGTGTAGAGGATGAACAGCGGGTTCTCGGCCTCGAAGCCCACTGCCTCGTGTTCGGGCTCGGCCGCGGCGATGGCGTCGTGCCACCAGTGGTCGCGTCCATCGGTCCACTGCACGTCGTTCTCGCCACGGCGCACGACGAGTACATCGGTGACGCTCGTCGGCTCTTCGCCGTCGGCGGGCGCGATGGCGGCGTCGACCGCGTCCTTGAGCGGGAAGACCTTGCCCTTGCGCCACCCGCCGTCGGCGGTGATGACGAGGCGGGCGTTGGCGTCCGCGACCCTGGCCCGGATGCTGTCAGAGCTGAAGCCGCCGAAGATCACCGAGTGAACGGCGCCGATGCGCGCGACCGCGAGCATCGCGATGACCGCCTCGGGAACGAGCGGCATGTAGATCGCCACGCGGTCGCCCTGCCCGATGCCGAGCCCGAGGAGCACGTTCGCGGCGCGCTTCACCTCGGCGGTCAGCTCGGCGTAGGTGTACGAGCGGCTGTCGCCGGGCTCGCCCTCCCAGTGCAGTGCGACGCGGTCGCCGTTGCCAGCGAGAACGTGACGGTCGAGGCAGTTGTAGGCGACGTTGATGCGGCCGTCGGCGAACCACTTCGCGAACGGCGGGTTCGACCAGTCGAGCGTCTCGGTGAACGGCTCGTGCCAGTGCAGCTCGCGCGCCCTGTCGGCCCAGAAGCCGAGACGGTCGGCCTTGGCCTTCTCGTAGACGTCTGCCTCGGTGACGGAGCGCTCTGCGAAGGCTGCGGTCGGCGGGAACCGGCGGGTCTCGGAGAGGAGCGTATCGATCGAATTATTGGACATCGTTATCCTGTCATTCAGCGTGAGCGAGTGCTGCAACGATCCTAGACCGCTCGCTGAGAGTGGCCTGTCAACCCTCCCGAATGGCCCTTGCGTGGGGGGCGTGCGACGGTACACTGATTTTCATCGAGCGGACGCCTTAGCGAATGCTCGATGATGGCAGCGCACTCGATTTCCCCCAATCGGCGCTGCTGTGGCGGCGCCCGTTCCCCCCAATGGGCGCCGCCCCTCTTTAACCTCCTCTCCTCCCCATGCGGAGTCGCCGGACGGCCGTGCAGAATTGCGGATGCCTCGGCCCGATGATCTCGGGCGGCTCCTAACCTGCTCGCATGCCCGCAGAGCCCTTCGTCGCCCGCCGGCCGGGCGCGCCGCCACCGCCCGACGCGCGGCTCGGAGCCGACGGCGGTTTTCCCGAGGAGTTCGGGCCGCTCGCCCGGTTCATCGCCGACGCCAGTGTCACCGACGTGTTCGTCAACGGCGGCGCCTCCGTCTTCGTCGACCGCGGGGCCGGTGCGGTGCGCGAGACCGTCGAGCTCGACGACGGCGCGGTGCGCGAGCTGGCGGTGCGGCTCATGGCGCTCGGCGGGCGGCACATCGACGAGACAACGCCGTGCGTCGACGCGCGCCTGCACGACGGCATCCGCGTGCACGCCGTGCTGCCGCCCGTGTCGCCGCGAGGAACCCTGCTGTCGATTCGCCTCCCGCGCATCCGCCGCATCTCTCTCGACGACCTCGAGGCGCAGGGCTTCTTCGACGTCGGCGACGTCGACGCCGTGCGCGCGCTTGTGGTTCGCCGCGAGAATCTGCTCGTGACCGGCGCGGGCGGCAGCGGCAAGACGACCCTGCTGTCGGCGCTGCTCTCTTCCGCACCGCCCGCCGAACGGATCGTCGCGATAGAAGACGTCGCCGAGCTGCGCGTCGACCACCCGCATTTCGTGTCGCTCGAGGCGCGGCAGGCGAACCTCGAGGGCGCGGGCGAGATCAGCCTCGAACGCCTCGTGCGCGAGGCCCTGCGGATGCGCCCCGACCGGCTCGTGCTGGGGGAGTGCCGCGGAGCCGAGGTCCGCGAGCTGCTCGCCGCGCTCAACACCGGGCACGACGGCGGAGCGGGCACACTGCACGCCAACTCGATCGCCGACGTGCCCGCCCGGCTCGAGGCTCTCGGCGCGCTCGCCGGCCTGTCGGCGACGGCCATCGCCCGGCAGACGGTGAGCGCGATCGGCACGGTGCTGCACGTCGAGCGGCGCGGCGCAGGCCGGGTGCTGGCGCAGACCGGCGGGTTCGCGCTCGACAAACGCGGGCGCCTGACGGTGACGGCGTGAACCGGGCGCGGGATGCGCCGCGGCTCGCGGGGGTGGCGTCGACCGTGCAGCGTCTCGCGGTGCTGCTCGGTGCGGGCGTGCCGCCGACCTCGGCCTGGCGGTATCTGGCGAAGTCGCCCACCGTCGCGGGGGTCGACGCGGCGATCCGCGGCGGCATGCCCGTCGCCGAGGCGATCGTGGCGCAGCTGCCGGAGGTCGCAGACGACGAGCGTCCGGCTTGGCGGGGGCTCGCGGCCGCCTGGTGGGTGGCGGCCGACGTCGGAGCCCCGCTCGCGCCCTCGCTGCGCGAATTCGCTGTCTCGCTCAGGTCGCTGTCGGAGGCCCAACGCGAGATCGCGGTCGCGTTGTCGGCGCCGGTCGCCACGGCGCGACTCGTGATGGCGTTGCCGGCCGTCGGACTGCTGTTCGGCTTCTCGCTCGGGTTCGACACCCTCGGCGTGCTGTTCACGACGATGCCCGGGCTGGTCTGCCTCGCCCTCGGCATCACGTTGATGCTCGCCGCCCTCGCCTGGAACCGGCGTCTCGTGGCTGCCGCACAGCCGAGAGACCTCACGCCGGGGCTGCGCTTCGAGCTGACGGCGATCGCGGTGACCGGCGGCGGCGCGCTCGACCGGGCCGTGACGTCGGTGTCGGAGGCGCTGCGCCGCTGCGGGCTCGCCGCCGTGGGCGACGAGGCGGGAGTCGAGGCGGTGCTCGACCTGTCGCGGCGGGCCGGAGTGCCTGCCGCCGAGCTGCTGCGCAGCGAGGCGGAGGAGGCGCGGCGGTCGGCGAGGGCGGAGGCCGCCGCGCACGCCTCGGTGCTGGCGGTGCGGCTGATGCTGCCGCTCGGCCTGTGCGTGCTGCCGGCGTTTATGGTGCTCGGCGTCGCGCCGCTTCTCATCGCGGTGATCACGTCGACGGTCTCGGGCATGTGACTCCTCCCGTGCACAGGGCCCGTCGCGGATGAGGACTGCACAGATGGGACCGGCCGCCGTTTCGGCCGGGCGGTGATGCCGAGACTGGATGTGCTC
>Ga0247803_1000129_pt1 | contig 44684 bp, 52 predicted proteins | sample UWRJL014104B1_FD_180928 | JGI IMG/M metagenome (GOLD analysis project Ga0247803, IMG submission 180928) | Plant litter microbial communities from Arlington Agricultural Research Station in Wisconsin, United States - UWRJ-L014-104B-1 | ecosystem: Environmental > Terrestrial > Plant litter >... | reverse complement strand
ACGAGGGCCACCTCGAGGCGGGAACGTTCGAGGACAAGGAGTACGCGCTGCCCTTCGTGCTCGACCTGTCGATGCTGTTCTGGAACAAGGAGCTGTTCGCCGAGGCGGGGCTCGACCCGGAGAAGGCGCCCGCGAACCTCGCGGAGTTCGCCGACGCGGCCAAGGCGGTCCAGGCGCTCAACAAGCCCGACACCTACGGCACCGCCACGGGGCTCAACTGCGGCGGCTGCCTCGTCTTCACCTGGTTCCCCGCGGTCTGGGCTGCCGGCGACGAGGTGCTGAGCGACGACGGCGCCGAGTCGCTGCTCGCGAGCGACACCGCCAAGGAGGTCTACTCCACGTGGAAGGACCTCTACGACTCCGGCGCTGTGCTGCCGTCGTCGAAGGACGAGGCCGGCCCCACCTGGACCGCCGGGTTCACCGAGGGCAAGGTCGGGCTGCAGTTCTACCCGGCGACCCTGCTGTCGTCGACGCCGTTCGAGGCCGGCGTGGCAGGAATCCCCGGCCCGGACGGCGGAGCGTCGACGTTCGTCGGCGGCGACGGCATCGGCATCTCGAAGGACTCCGAGAAGGGAGCCCAGGCGTGGAGCTTCCTCAACTGGCTGATGTCGGAGGAGGCGCAGGTGGAGGTGCTCGCGAAGAACAACGACGTCGTCTCGCGCTCCGACCTCGCCGACAACGAGTACTCGTCGAAGGACCCGCGGCTGATCACCATCAACGAGGTGGCCGGCGAGGGGGAGACCCCCGTCGCCCGCAACTTCCAGGAGGCGTTCAACTCGCCGACGAGCCCGTGGCTGACGCTGGTGCGCAACGCCGTGCTCGGCGACGGCGCCACGGTCGACGCCGACAACGACGAAATCACCGCCGTGCTCGAGCAGTAGAGCGCACGAGCATCCGCAACAGCCGGTGCCGGGCGTGAAGCCCGGCACCGGTCACGGGCCGCACCGCAGAGAGGCGTGACTGAGCATGGCCGCAACTATTCCGATTTCCCCCACGGGGCGACCGACTCGACAACCGAGGAAGCGCAAGGCCAAGGACTACCGGGGCTGGCTCTACGCCCTCCCCACGGCGCTGTTCGTGTTCTTGCTCTTCGTGCTGCCGCTGGCGCTCGTCTTCAAGATGTCCGCCTCAGACTGGCCGCTGCTGGCCGGCGACCAGGGCATCAACCTGCCCGACAACTTCACCGCGGCCGTCTCCAACCGCTTCTTCCTCGACTCGGTGCTGTTCACCCTGAAGTACACCGTATTCACCACGGTCATCCTCTTGGTGCTCAGCCTCGGGCTCGCGATGCTCGTGCAGGAGTCGAGCCGCTGGAAGGGCTTTCTGCGCACCTCCTTCCTCATTCCGAGTGCCCTCGGACTGGCATCCGCATCTCTGCTCTTCTACGTCTTCTACTCGCCGATCGCCGGCCCCTTCGCCGGCCTGATGAAGACGTTCGGTTTCAGCTTCCTCGGCACCCCCGACGGCGCGCTGTGGTCGACGATCTTCCTGATCGTCTGGCGCTTCGCCGGCTTCTACATGCTGCTGATGCTGGTCGGGCTGCAGGGCATCCCCGGCGACGTCTACGAGGCGGCCCGCATCGACGGCGCCTCGCCGCGGCAGATCTTCTTCGGGGTCACCCTGCCGCTGCTCAAGCCGACGCTGGCCCTGACCGCCGTGCTCTGCGTCACCGGCAGCCTGCTCGCGTTCGAGCAGTTCTACATCCTGACCAAGGGCGGACCGGACAACTCGACGATCACCGTGGTGCAGCTCATCTACAGCGTCGCGTTCCAGGGCCGCAACGACCTCGGCGTCGCGGGAGCGCTGTCGGTCATCGTGCTGCTCGCCCTCGTCGTGATCAACATCGTGCAGATCCGCTCATTCAGCCGGAAGGCAGAGGACTAATGACTTCACTCGACGAACGCCCCGCGGCGGCCACCGCCGTCTCGACCGGCGTCACGCCCCCGGACAGACGAGGGAGAGAGCGGCGGATGACCCTGGGAGGTGTTGCCCTCAAGACCCCGTACTGGGTCTTCACCACCGGCCTCGCCGTGCTGTTTCTCTACCCGCTGGTCTGGACCGCGATCTCGTCGGTCTCGCCGCTCCCCGGCACCAACCAGGTCGACGGCTGGGGGTTCGGCAACTACATCACCCTCGCGAACTACCAGGCGGGAATCGGGGTGTACCTGCTCAACTCGCTCTTCGTGTCGACGCTGACGGTGGTGCTCACGCTCACGATCTCGCTGCTCGGCGGCTACGCGTTCGCCCGGTTCGACTTCCCCGGAAAGAACCTGCTGTTCCTCTCGACCCTGGCGATCCTGATGGTGCCGTACGCGACCCTGCTCATCCCGCTCTACGTGCTGCTCAACATGGTGGGGCTCTCGAACTCGCTCGTGGGCGTGGCCCTGGTGCTGACCATGTTCCAGCTGCCGTTCTCCACGTTCATGATGCGCATCTCGTTCGAGTCGATCCCGAAGGAGATGGACGAGGCGGCGATGGTCGACGGCTGCTCCACGTTCTCCGCGCTCTGGCGGGTGCTGGTCCCCGCCGTGCGACCGGGCCTGCTCACGGTCGGGCTCTTCGCGTTCCTCGCCTCGTGGAACGACTTCATGGCCCCGCTCATCCTGATCAACGACTCGAACCGCATGACGCTGCCGCTGGCCGTGTCGAACCTCCGCGGGCAGGTGCAGGGCGTTGTCGACTACGGCGCCACCGAGGCCGGCGTCGTCGTTCTCGCCCTCCCGTGCGTGCTGCTCTTCCTCCTCCTCCAACGCCAATACGTCAGCGGCTTCATGTCCGGTGCATTCAAGGGATAACGATGACTACTACTGAGAACTCCACCGACACCCGCCGCGCCGCAGCCGTGCGGCAGCCCGCCGCTCCGGCCGTTCCGCGCTCCGGCGTCCTGCGCCCGCTCGGGCTCGACGAGGTCACTCTCACGGGCGGCTTCTGGGGGGAGCGGCAGGAGACGAACTCCCGGGCCACCCTCGGCCACATCCACTACTGGCTCGAGCGCGCCGGCTGGCTGCCCAACTTCGACCTCGCCGTCGCGGGAACCCTCCCCGAGGGGCGCCACGGGCGGGAGTTCTCCGACTCCGAGGTCTACAAGTACCTCGAGGCAGTCGCGTGGGAGCTCGGCCGGCGCCCCGACTCCGAGCTCGAGACGCTGTTCCGCGCGGTCGTCGCGCGGGTGGCGGCCGCTCAGGAAGACGACGGCTACGTCAATACGCAGTTCGGGCGCCCGGGCCAGCGTCCGCGGTGGAGCGATCTCGAGTGGGGCCACGAGCTGTACTGCATCGGCCATCTGGTGCAGGCCGCCGTCGCCCGCCGGCGCACCAGCCCCGGCGCAGACGACGGGCTGTGGGAGGTCGCGCTCCGTGCGGCCGACCTCGTCTGCGAGGTGTTCGGCGCCGACGGCATCCAGTCGGTGTGCGGCCACGCCGAGATCGAGACCGCGCTCGCCGAACTCGGCAGGGCCAGCGGCGACGACCGCTACACCGAGCAGGCGCGGCTGTTCGTCGAGCGGCGCGGCACGGGTGTGCTCGCCGACATCGAATGGGGGCGCTCGTACTTTCAAGACGACATGCCCCTCCGCGAGGCCGACGCGATGCGCGGGCACGCGGTGCGGGCGAACTACCTCGCCTCGGGAGCCGCCGACGTGGCGGCCGACCGCGGGGACGACGAACTGACCAGGGCGCTCGCCCGCCAGTGGGAGAACACCAGGGCGAAGCGCACCTACGTCACGGGCGGCCAAGGCTCGCACCACCAGGACGAGGCGTTCGGCGACGACTTCGAGCTTCCGCCCGACCGGGCGTACTCCGAGACCTGCGCCGGCATCGCGTCGATCCAGTTCAGCTGGCGCATGCTGCTCAGCCAGGGAGACGCCGCGTACGCCGACCTCATCGAGCGCACCCTGTACAACGTCGTCGCGACCTCGCCGTCGCACGAGGGCACCGAGTTCTACTACGCGAACACCCTGCACCAGCGTCGCGCGGGCGTCGCCGGCAACAGCGACGAGCTGTCGCCGCGCGCGTCGTCGTCGTTGCGCTCGCCGTGGTTCGAGGTCTCCTGCTGCCCGACGAATGTCGCGCGCACCCTCGCCAGCCTGTCCGCATACGTGGCGACCGTGAGCGACGACGGCCTCCAGCTCCACCAGCTCGCCGCGGCCGGCATCACCACGGCGCTCGCCGACGGATCGGCCGTCGAGCTCCGGGTCGACACCGCCTACCCCTCCGACGGCGAGCTCGCGGTGCGCGTCGTCGCGTCCCCGGCGTCGCCGTGGACGCTGTCGATCCGCGTGCCCGAGTGGGCGCAGGGGGCGACCCTGGCGGTGAACGACGAGGCGTCCGCCGACGTCGCGCCCGGCTACGCCGAGGTTCGGCGCGAGTTCAGCGCGGGCGACGTCGTGCGCCTGTCGCTCCCCATGGCGCCCCGCGTCACCCAGCCCGATCCGCGCGTCGACGCCGTGCGCGGCTGCATCGTGGTCGAACGCGGGCCCGAGGTGTTCGCCCTCGAGTCGGTCGACCTGCCGGCCCGGCTGACGCGCGGCGGGTTCGAGAACGTGCGGCTCGCCGACGGCGCGACGCCGCGCGACACGGGCGGCGGGGTCGCGGTCGATCTGGTGCACCGGGGGGAGCCGGATGTCACGGAGCAGGTCGCCCTCGTGCGGTACCACGACTGGGCGGCCCGGGGGCCGTCGACGATGCGGGTGTGGATCCCGACGAGCTAGGCGGGTGCGGTCACTCGCCCTCGATGGCGGCCTGATGGTGGGGCGCCCCGACCGGTTTCGACTCCGACGAGCCGCGCTGCCTGAGGAAGATCGAGAACGCGACCATGGCGCCGACCGCGAGAAACTCCGACTGCCAGTTCTGCAGCGTGCGGTTCCAGAAGTCGGGCGACCCCACGTAGGCGAGCCAGTCGACGGCGGGCTGGCCGTGCTCGGCCTGCTCGTCGTTGAAGACCACGACACCGGCGATCGACTGGGTCCACCACGAGAGCACGAAGATGGCGCCCATGACGAGCAGCAGCGAGTTCGAGTAGAGGGCGAGCCGCCAGCCGCGCATCCGCGCCCACTTCGGCGACGAGGGACCGGCGTACTCGCCGACCATCTGCTCCTCGTCGGTTCCCGGACCCTCGTCGCCGGGCTTCTTCGACTCGGGGGAGCCGCGCTGCACGAGCCAGATCGTCGCGAGGATGAACAGGAAGAACTGGAGGAACTCCGACTGCCAGTTCTCGGCGACGTCGACCACGAAGTCGGACGACGTGACGAACGCGCCGTACGACACCGGCGGCAGCGAGTGGGAGAGCTGGTCTTCGTTGAAGGCGGCGAGCCCGGCGATCGACTGGCCGGCCAGCGAGAGGAGGAAGATCGCGCCGAAGAAGATGCTCAGCGCGTGCTGTCGGAGTCTGTGCAGCACGGTCACCTCCCCGACAGGGCTACGGCGATCATGTAGACCAGCCCGACGGCGACGACACTCAACCAGGAGAAGAACACGGTGCGCATGCTGTCAGTGAAGCGCTGTCGCGGGGCGATCCGCGCGGGGCTGGTTACTAGCGACGGTGGCGAATACCATTCGCGTTGCCCGCGCACGAATGGGGTGGGACGGCCTCGCCGTCCCACCCCTCGGGCGGTGCGCTCAGGCGCCTCGCTCGTCGTCGACGGCGTGCTTCGCCTCGCGAACCTCGCCCGACATGTCTTCGGACGCGGTGCCCGCCTCCGACTTGACGTTGTCGACGCCGTCGGTCGCTGTGTCCTTCACCGCGGTGAAGGCCTGCTGGGCCGGCTCTTTCAGGTTCTCACCCACCTGTTTGGCCGCATCCGTCAGCTCTTCGACCAGGGGCTGCGCGGCGTCCTTGAGGTTGCCGGCGAGCTCTTTCTCCTTCTCGCTCGCGGGAATCAGCGACGCGGCGAGCCAGCCGACGCCGAAGGCGATGAGACCGACGGCGAGCGGGTTGCCCTTGGCTTTCTCGACGGCGCGGCCGGGAGCGTCGGAGAGTCCGTCGCGAACGTCGGACAGGCCGCCACGCGCGTCGGATGTCGCGCCCATGACCCGCTCGCGAACGGAGCCGACGGCCGACTTGACCTTGCCCATCTGGCGGTCGACGATCTTCGAGGGCGTCACCTTGTCGGCGAGAGCGTCGACGTCCTGGCCGAGGTTGCTGCGCGTGTTCTCGATGTCTGCCCTGATCTGGTCGGGGTTGTTGCTCATCGGTTCTCCTCATTTCTCTTTATTGCCTCTGGAACCTGCTTGATCGACTCGACGGTGCGCGGTGCGCCCTGCACCGACTTCATCTCCTTCTTGCCGACGAGGTAGAGGATCAGGGCGATGACGCCCCAGATCACCGCCACGACGACGGCCGACCAGCCGTTGTCGATGAGGTGACCGAGACCCCACCACAGCGCGATCGATAGAAAGAGCACCGCCATCAGGGCGGCATACCCGGCGCCGCCCAGCAGCCCGGCACCCTTGCCGGCCTGCTTCGCCGACTGCGAGAGCTCTGCCTTTGCGAGCTCGATCTCCTGACGCATCAGCGTCGACAGGTCGCGGGTCACCTCGCCGAGCAGGTCGCCGAGCGAGGTGCGGCTGGCTTTGTCTTCCGAGGGGGTCGGGATGTCGCTCACAGCCGTGTCTCCCCGACGGTCGTCGCGCCGGGGTACCGTGCGTCAGGGTAGGTGGGGTCGCCCTCGAGGGCGGCGTCCACTTCCACGACCCGCTCCGTCTCGACCGGGTAGTCGGGCGGAGTGGTGTCGACGCGGGTGCCCCCGCTCGGTGCTGTTCCGGTAGTGGGTGCGGCGTCGTCAGAGCCCGCGCTCGCCACGGACCGGGTCAGGCGACCGATGAGCAGCCCCGCGCCGGCGGCGATGGCGATGAAGGTGCCCGGCTTCTCGCGCGCGAAGCGACGCACGTCGTCGACGAGCGTTCCGGGGTCGCGCTGCTCGAGCCAGCTCGCCACGCTGCCGGCCCGGCTGGCGGCCTGGCCGACGAGGTCGCCCGCCACACCGCTCGGGGCGTTCGTGGCCATCTCCTGCAACTGGTCGCTGAGCGTCTGGAGACCGCTGGCCGCGCGCTGCTGCTGGCTGCCCGCCTGCTCGACGAGTTCGTCCTTGGTCTGCGCGAAGAGGTCTTTCGCCTGCGACTTGGCCTCGCCCGCGACCTTCGCGGTCTCGTCCTTGGCGGTGCCGAAGACCTTGCCGCCGGCGTCCTTCGCCTTGTCGGCCACGTGCGACGCCTGCTCCTTCGCGGTACCTGCGGTGCCGGAGGTGTCGGAGGTGTCCGACGTTCCATAATCTCCAGAAGTCGTTCCGCCGATGCCGCCGGTCGTGGGCGTCGTGCCGATCGGATCCGATGGTGTCGATGAGTATGTGTTCGACATTCCCGTTCCTCTTTCTCTCGATGGATCGGGACGTGCTTCATCCCGTGCACTTCAAGCGTTCGACGTCTGTTATCGGATAAATACCCCCTGCCATTTGCGGCAGAGTCGCTTTACAGTGCCATGTTGGTCAACTGCGCCCCGCCTCATCCGCCCCGACGATCGGAGACCTCATGGACCTCGGAAACTACTCCAACTACCCTCTGCCCGACCGGATCAAGCGGGCCTTCGGTGCCGACACCGCCGGGCAGCTGGCCGACAAGCTAGGCGCGAAGGGCACGCTGACCCCGGAGCTCGCGCGTGACGCGGAGTCCGCGTACAACTCGTATTCGAGGGGCGACGAAGGTGCCGCGCGGGAGTTTCTGAAGACGAAGCTCGGCCTCGACGACGCCGTCGTCGACGACGTTCTCGCCAAGCTGTCGGCCGGCTGACCGGCGACGCGGGCGGCGCCGGTCGCCGCCCGCCCTGCAGCCTTCTCACAGATAAGCAACCCCCTCGTGGCGAATCCGATTCGGTACTTACCGTGTCGACATGGCGAAAGAAACTGGCGAGAAAGCAAGCACGCGCGCGAAGAATGCGCCGCACCCCGACGACCCCCGCAAGCCCGACGAGATCAGCGAGATATCGAAACCCTCGTGGATCTACGTGGTCAAGAAGACCTATCGCGAGTTCAGCGCGGATCAGGCGACCGATCTGGCCGCCGCCCTCACCTACTACGGGGTGCTCGCCATCTTCCCCGCACTGCTCGCATTCGTCTCGCTCGTCGGCCTCTTCGGCGATCCGGGCGAGACGACCGACGCACTGCTCGACCTGCTGGGCGGCCTCGTGCCGTCGACGACGCTCGAAGCCGTGCGCGGCCCGATCGAGAATCTCGCCACCTCGCCGGCCGCCGGATTCACCTTCATCACCGGCGTCGTCGGCGCACTGTGGTCGGCGTCGGGCTACGTCGGCGCGTTCTCCCGCGCGATGAACCGCATCTACTCGATCCAGGAGGGGCGGCCGTTCTGGAAGCTGCGCCCCGTCACCCTCGCCGTCACGGTTCTGGCGATCGTCATCGCCGTGCTCGCGGCGCTGCTGATCACCCTCTCCGGGCCCGTCGCCGAGGAGATCGGCGCGGCACTCGGCATCGGAGACACCGCGGTTCTCATCTGGAACATCGCGAAGTGGCCCCTGCTCGCGTTCCTCGTGGTGCTGCTGGTGGCCGTGCTCTACTACGCGACGCCGAACGTGAAGCAGCCCAAGTTCCGCTGGATGAGCTTCGGTGCTCTCTTCGCCCTCATCGTCTGGGTCGTGGCATCCGCGGGCTTCGCCTTCTACGTCTCGAACTTCTCCAGCTACAACGAGACCTACGGATCCATCGGCGGCGTCATCGTCTTCCTTCTCTGGGTCTGGATCTCGAACCTCGCCCTGCTGTTCGGCGCCGAGCTCGACGCCGAGCTCGAGCGCGGGCGCGAGCTGCAGGCAGGCATCGAAGCGGAGGAGAACATCCAGCTCCCGCCGCGTGACACCAAGAAGAGCGACAAGATCGAGAAGCAGCACCGCAAAGACATCGAAGAGGGCCGCGAGCTGCGTCGTCACTCCTCGCGCGACGATGGGAAGTCAGACGACACGAGGTCGAATGACGAGAAGTCGGATGACACGGACGACCGCGGCGACTCGCGCGACGGTGACGGCGGCGGCTCGATCGTCACCAAGGCGAAGAAGCTGCTCAGCCGCGACTAGCGGCGAGGGGCGATCGCTACTCGCCCTGCTCGATCTCGGCGAGCATGGCGTCGAGCTCGACCCTGTTGTCCGCGATGAACTGCGTCTCTCGCGCGGCCTGCACGGCTAGGACCTTGGCTGCGTAGCCGACGGTCTCGGCGCACCGGAAGTCGACGAGCGCGACGTCGATCTCGAATTCCCGCCACTCGGCCCGCAGATCCTTCGACGGCTCGTCGGTCTCTCCGGAGTCCCAGTACGCAGATGACTGGGCGAAGACCGAGTCGGCCGCGGCCTGCTGTGTCGCCAGGCCGTCGTAGCCGGCGTCGGCCATGCACTCCGACCACTCGGCGTCGATCGGCAGCATGGCCGGGTCGGACAGCTGGTCTTGCTCGAGCGCGTTCATCGCGGCCACGAGTGGCTCGAACCGCTCGCTCTGCGTCGGGTCGACCCCCGTCACCGCGTGCTGCGCTTCGCCGCGGCATCCGGCCGTCGTCCAGTCGTAGGCGGGCGCGTCGCCTCCCTCGTTCATCGCGGCGAGAGCGTCGCGGTCGGGGATCGGGCTGTCGAGCGCCTCGTAGTACGCCTCTTGCTCGCTCTGAGAGAGGCCCGCGACGTACTCGAGGTTCGGGTCTTCGGCCACTATCTGCGCGTCGATCTGGCGGGTCTCCTCGGCTGTCGGGAATGCGCCGTAGCCGTGTTCGGCCACCCAGGCCTCGGAACCCCAGCCCTGCTCGTAACCGGGCACGGAGGTGTCGGGCGACTGGTCGACCGGCGTGTAATCGAAGCCCTCCGCGGTCATGCAGGCGGCAACCAGTTTCTCGATCTTCTCCCGCTTGACGATCTCGTCGCGCGCGTCGTACACGCCGTACATCGCCTCCCAGTACGGGCTGAACGGAGTCTCCGTGGCCACTGCCTGGGTGGTGGCGCGATCGCCCGCGGTGTCGGGTTCGGAGTCCGACGCGGCGCAGCCCGAAAGCGCGAGAGTCGCGGTGACGGCCAGGGCGACGATGGTGGTGGTCAGCGGACGCTGGGGCATGGAGATCCTCCGGGGGTAGTGGATTCTCACGCTAGGCGCGCGGCCCCATGCGGCTCATCGGCCGTTCGGGTCGACTATGCGGCTGGGGTCATCCGAAAGTCGCGGTGTCTGGCTCCTGGCCCCGCTGCCTCGCGGCGAGCCGCTGAAGTTGCCAGCCGTGCACGTCGGCCAGCCAGTCAAGCGGTGCGGCCGGGCCGATCCGCGGGTCGGTGAGATCGCCGCCGTCCCGCACGGCCAGCACGTACGCGCGATCCAGTGCGATCCGCTCCCTAAGGTCACCGGCGACGCCGATCGAGCCGTGGCCGGGAACGACCGCCTCGACGCCGTCGGCCAATGCGTCGAACAGCGCCAGCGCCGCGAGGTAGTCGCCGAGCGGATCCGCGGCGTCGAGGTCGAGAAACGGCATCAGGATGTCGGACAGCATGTCGCCCGCGACCAGCACGCCGGCCCGCTCGACGAGCAGCGCCGCGTGGCCCGGAGCGTGTGCCCGGTGCTCGATGATGCGCACGGTCGGGCCGTCCCACGGGATCAGTGTCGTGCCGGCCGGCAGGCCCTCGATGAGTCCGAGCAGGTGCGTCGGGATCTCGTCGGCGTGTTCCGGCGGAAGCCCGCCGGCCAGGTTCTCCTCCCAGTCGGGGCTCGCCAGCTGCCCGCGGATCGACCGGGCGCCGAGCTCGGTGCCGTACCGCGGCGCGGCGCCGAACCGCGGATGCCAGAGGAGGTGGTCCCAGTCGGGATGCGTCGAGAAGCCGGCCACCACCGGCTGGCCCAGCTCGCCGAGGTCGTCGGCCAGGCCGACGAGCTCGCTCTCTGTGATGCCCGGGTCGATCAGCAGCACGCCGTTCCTGCCTTGGACGACCGTGGTGTTGCTCTGGATGAACTCGCTCTCGCGAACGAAGACGCCCTCGGCGATCTCAGTCAACATGGGGTTCCCTTCCTCTCGTGTCATCCCAGGGCCATCGCGGCGACCGCGATGGTGCAGATTCCGATGCCCGCTCTCTGGCCCATGGCGACCCGCTCGCCGAGGAACGCGGCGGCGAGCAGCACCGTGACCGCGGGGTACAGCGAAGCCAGGACGCCGGCTATGCCGAGGCTCGTCGAACCGGTCGCGATCATGAATGCGAGTGTGCCAGAGGCGCCGAGCACTCCGGAAGCGCTGCCCCAGCCGAGCACGCCGGCCGTTGGACGCCAGGCCTGTCGAAGTGCGGCGGCCGTCGCGATCGTCAGGGTCGCGCCGACGAGCTGGTTGGCGGCGAGCGGCAACAGTCCTGCGCCGTCGGAGATCTGCCCGAGGGCGATGAACAGCACGCCGAAGCCGGCACCCGCGAGGGCGCCGTCGACGAGCGCCCCTGGCGCATCCGTCGCCCTGTGAGCGGCCGAGCCGCGTGCGACCAGCCAGATTCCCGGCAGCGCGACCAGCATGCCGATCCAGGCCAGCCACCCCGGGCGATCACCGAAGGCGACGCCCGCCAGCACCGGCAGAACGGCCGCACCGACGGCGGAGATCGGCGCGACGAGTCCCATGCGGCCGCGGGCGAATCCGCGGAACAGGAAGATGCCGCCGGTCGCCGAGCCCACGCCGGCGAGGGTGGCCCAGGCGAAGTCGAGCAGGGTCGGACTGCCAGGAAGCGCGAGACCCGCCACGAGCATAACGACCGCGCCGGCGCTCTGACCGACCAGCACGATCTGCCACGACGAGAATCGCCGCGAACCGACGCCGCCGACGAAATCGGATGCGCCGTACGCCACGGCCGACGCGAGTGCCAACAGGATGCCGATGTTCATGGCATCGAGTGTGGTGCCGATGCGGTCCTGTCTGTAGGTCCGCTCTCTGGCCAAGAGAGTGGACCATTTGCTGTAATGGCGGCATGACAGTGAAGTGGGCGCGCGGCGGACCCGACCTGCTCGTGGTGCTCGACCGCGACGCCGGATCGCTCGGGACACAGATCCAAAACCAGTTGCGGACGGCGATCCGGGAACAACGTCTCGCTGCCGGAGAGCGCCTGCCCTCGACCCGACACCTCGCGGGGCTTCTCGAGGTGTCGCGCGGCACGGTCGTCGACGTCTACGAGCAGCTGCTGGCCGAGGGGTACGTCGAGTCGGCCGTCGGTTCCGGCACACGGGTGGCCGCGATGCCGGGGCCTGCCGCGGCTGCGCCCGGCGCCTCTGCCGTCTCCTCGTCGGGCGTGGCGCCGTCGCGGCTGGTCGCGATCGATTTCGAGTACGGCATCCCCGATCTCGGCTCGGTGCCGTTGACCGACTGGAGCTGGGCCATCTCCGAGGCGACGCGCACTCTGCCGACGGCGGAGCTCGGCGACGAAGACCTGGCCGGGTCGCGGCACTTGCGCGAGGTCGTCACCTCGTACCATCGGCGCGTGCGCTCGGGCTGCGCCGGCGCCGACGACGCCGTCATCGTCTCGGGGTTCCGGCAGGGGCTCACGTTCACACTCGCGGCCATCAAGGAGAACGGCGTGCACCGCATCGCGCTCGAGAACCCGGGGCCTCGCGAGCACGCGCTGATCGCCCGCCGCGCGGGTCTCGAGGTCGTTCCCGTCGCCGTCGACGATCAGGGGCTCGACGTGCAGCGACTGCGCGAGAGCGGCGCGCGGGCGGTTCTGCTGACGCCGGCCCACCAGTGTCCGACGGGCGTCGCGCTCGCACCGTCGCGCCGTCGCGAACTGGTCGCGTGGGTCGACGATGTCGACGGGCTGATCCTCGAAGACGACTACGACGCCGAGTTCCGCTACGACCGCCAGCCGGTCGGCTCGCTGCAGGGCTTGAGTCCCGCCCGGGTGATCGCCCTGGGATCGGTGAGCAAGACGCTCGCCCCCGCGATCCGGCTGGGCTGGGTGCTCGCCCCGCCACGGTTGCTGGCCGGCATCATCACCGAGAAGCGGCTCAGCAGCCGCGGCGCTCCCGGCCTCGACCAGGAGGCGCTCGCGCTGCTGATGGAGACGGGACGCTTCGACCGACACCTGCGGCGTATGCGCGACATCTACCGCCATCGCCGCAATGTGCTCGCCGCAGAGACGGAGCTCGCCTTTGGGCCGGGTCGGCTGCGCGGACTGGCGGCCGGATGCCACGCGGTGCTGCAGCTTCCCGACGGGGTATCCGAGCGGGAGGTCGCGGCGACCGCGGCGACGATGGGCGTGCGGGTCAACCCGCTCGGCCTCTACCGGCTCCCGACCGCGGACGGGGAGGAGGAGCCGTCGGCGCTTCCGCCCGCGCTCGTGCTCGGCTTCGGCAACGTCGGCGAGGAGCAGATCCGTCGTGGCATCCGCGCTCTCGCTACTGTCGCGCTTCGACCGCGCGCTGCCGCAGCGGGAGGGTGATGCGCACGGTGGTTCCCTCGCCGACGGCGGAGTCGACCGTGACCTCGCCCTGGTGCGCCCACACGACCTCGCGCACGATGGCGAGTCCGAGGCCCGTGCCCGGCACGACATCGTCACGGGCCTTCGCGGCCCGGTAGAAGCGGTCGAAGAGCTGGGGAATCTCGTCTTCGGCGATGCCCACGCCGGTGTCGGCGACCACGATCGCGACGGCGGGCCGGTCGTCGAGCAAGGCGCCCGCGGCCACCTCGACGCGTACGGACCCGCCCGCCGGGGTGAACTTGACCGCGTTCTCCATCACGTTCGTGACGACCCGCTCGAGTTGGAACTCGTCGCCCTCGACCACCACCGAGACCTCGCAGACGATCGTGAGCGTGACATCGCGTGAGTCCGCGAAAGAACCCACCGACTCGGTCGACCGGCCGACCAGCCGCGCCATGTCGACCGGTGCGAGGGCGAGCGCGGCCTCGCCCGAGTCCAGGCGCGTCAGCATCAGCATGTTGCCGACCAGGGTCTCGAGTCGTCGGGCGTTGCGGTCGGCGACGAGCAGCATGTCCTTCGCGTCGTCGGGAACGCCCGGGTCGTCCATCACGAGCCCGAGAAATCCCAGAATCGAGGTCAACGGGGTGCGCATCTCGTGACTGACGGTGCCGATCATGTCGCTCTTCGACCTGTCGAGTTCGGTCAATTGTGCGACGACCTCTTCCCGGCCCTCGAGCAGACGCACGAGCATGGCCTGTCGGAACATCACCGGCACGGCGGAGAGTGCGACAGCCGCGGCCGCGAGCACCAGGGCGATGGTGGGCACCGGGGTCTGCGTGGCGACAAGGAGCACGGCGAGACCCGCGAGCACGGCGAGGGCGGGGATGGGCAGCATTCGCGCCCTCGAGGTGGATGCCTGCTGCTCCGGCAGGGGACGGCCGACCCCGTCGACCCAGACGGCGATGAGGGCGACGGCCGCCGTCCACGCTGCGTCGATCGGAGTGCCCGAGCCGTAGCTGCCCGCGCTGCTGAGGAGGGCGTAGGCGATATCGGCCGCCGTGAACAGCAGGAGTCCGAGCACGAGGAATTGCCAACGCGGCCCGAGGCGCAAGACCGGAGAGGCGGCGATGCCGACGACGACCGCGACGAGGAGCAGGTCGAAGAGGGGGTAGAGGACCGCGATCGCGCCGTCGACGAAAGTGGAGTCCGTCGTCGCGTCATCGAACACGGCGCCGAGGATGACGGCGAGGATCGCCGCCGATCCGAGCGCTGCCAGGGTGCTGTCGAGCAGAACGGAACCGGTCCACTTCTGCGACTTGCGGCGCACCAGCACGACGAGGGCGCCGACCATGAACGGGTAGTAGAGGAGGTAGCCGAGATCGGCGGGCGAGGGCGAGGGGAGGTTTCCGGAGGCGTCCATCGCGAGGGCGAAATACGTGTCGCCCGCGGCGTTGAACGTCATGGCCGCCGCCGCGAGGATCACCTCCCATCTCGCGAAGCTCGTGCGCACGGCGACGAGCCAGAACACGCCGACCGGAATCCACTGCACCAGCAGCGACAGCCACACGTTGACCAGGGTGCTGGCGGGGTCTCCGGGCACGAGGAGGACGGCGAGGTACACCAGGTTCGCGATCGCCGTGAGCACGAGCAGCACTCGGATCGCGCGATTCGTCCTGCGGGAATCAGCGGAACGGATGACGTCTCCCCGAATCATCCGTCCCGAGGTCGTCTTCGTCACTCGGGATCTTGCGTGTGGTCTTCGACGTCGGGCTTGGCGCGCAGGGCGTCTGCGATCTCCTCTTCCGGGCGCGGCGCGACGGTCTGGTCGGCCTCGAGCTCCGGCACGGTGGGCTCGTCCGGGCCGGGAATGTGCTCTTGAGCGGGGTGGTGGTCGTCGGTGCGCACGGTGAATCCTTCGTTCGATGTCATCAGAGAGTACGCCGCTATGCGCGTCGCCACCGCACCAGCTCGCCGTCGTCGGGATGCGTGACGTGTGCGACTTCTGTGAAGCCGGTCGCCCGGAGTACCCCGGCCGACCTCTCGTCTGATGCCAGCGTGTGCGCGATGACGGTCTCGACGTCTCCCGATGCCAGCGCCTTCGCTATCAGGGCGTTCGCTGCAGCGGTGGCGTATCCCTGGCGGCGGTAGGAGGGGGCGATCTCGTACCCGACCTCGACACACCGGTTTTCCGGTCTTCCGGCGAAGCCGCCAGACCCGACGAGCGCGCCGGTCTCGGCGTCGAGGAAGAAGTGCATCCACCAGTCGGCGTCGTCGGGGTTTTTCTGCAACTCGTCGAGGGTGTGCGGGATCGCCTCGGGAAACTCCGGCCATCCGTCGGGCAGGTCGGAGCCGAGCAAAGCCGCCAGTTCGTGCGGGTCGCGGAGGAACGCCGTCAGGTGGTCGGGCGTCGCGGGGATCAGTCGTATGCGCGTCATGACCTTTCCCATGGTGACGGGTCGAGGCTGTCGGCGCCACTGCTATTGACGCGGCCGGGCCGGACTGGCAATGTGAACAGCGTCAACATTCGCTCAGGAAGGGCCTCATGACCGTTCGCGTCGACCTCAACCTCTCGATCGACGGCATCGTGATGCCGGCCAATCAGTCAGCCGAGAACCCGATGGGCGAGGACTGGGGGAGGCTGGTCGCGCCCTACGCCGCCACACGCACCTTCCGTGAACGCGTGCTGCACGACACCTCGGGGGATGGGACCACCGGAGTCGACGACCGCTACGCCGCGGCATATTTCGAGGGAGTGGGCGCGGAGATCATGGGAGCCGGGATGTTCGGATTCCACGCGTTCCCCGACGACCCGAACTGGCGGGGATGGTGGGGCGAAGAGCCACCGTTCGGCTACCCCGTTCTCGTGCTGACCCACCGGGAGCGCGCGCCGCTCGACTTCGCCAACGGCACCCGGTTCGAGTTTCTCGTCGCGACGCCCGAGGAGGCGCTCGAGCGGGCACGGGGCCTGGCCGGAGAGGGAGACGTGCGCATCGGCGGGGGAGCGAGCACGGTCAGCGCCTTCCTGGCCGCCGGGCTCGTCGATCGCCTCCACTTCGCCATGACGCCCGTCGTACTCGCCCGCGGCGTGCGGCTCTGGGACGCCCTTCGCGAGCTCGAGCGCGACTACTCGGTCACGTCGGAGACCGCCGAGAGCGGCGTCATCCACGTCACGTTCGAGCGCTGAGGCTAACCCCGCTCCTGCTCGTCGCGCACCTGCTGCTCGCGCTCTCGCTGCTCGCGAACTTCGGCCTCGGTCATGAGGCGCAGCGAGCGCCACGCCTCCAGCACCTCCGTGGCATCCGCCGCCCGTTCGCCGGCTCCCGCCCGCACGTTCTGGCTGATCGCGGACGTCACCGCGATGAGGGCGCCGTTCTCCATCCGCGCGTAGCCGGTTCCGTCGGTCAGCCGCCACTCGTCACCGTCACGCACGCACCAGTCGGCGTACTCGTCGAGCGTGTCGGTGTCTTCGAGCCCCATGTCGGGTGCGGCCAGGTAGAGGCACGGCGCGGTTTCGGGGTTGGTCGCGATCGGCTGCCGGTCGATCACGACCTCGACCACTCCGCCGTCTGCGGTGACGGTGAGCGCCCGAGCGGGCCCGCCGTCGGCGACGACCCCGGCGACCGTGCCGCCGGGCATGTCGGCAACCATCGGGAAGGCGCGGCTGTCGATGTAGGCCTCGAAGTTCGCGTCCAGCTGCTGCTGCTCGGCAGACGGACCCTCGGCCTGCGGCTCGGGCACGCTGACCCACACGGCGCCGGCGACCAGCAGGGCGGCGCCGACGAGCCCCACGACGCGCAGCGGCCAGGTCTCGAGAAACAGGCCGAGCATCAGCGCGGAGGGAACCGCGATCAACACGTACACGAGCTCGAATCCAGGCTGCACCCAGAGCATCGGCACGGTGCCGAAGCCGAAGACCGCGACCCCCAGGGCGACGAAGGCCGTCACGGTCACCACGATTGCCGCCCCGACTCGGCGCCGGCCGGTGAGCGACGAGACGATCAGCGAGATCAGGACGACGGCGACGGCCATGACGACGACCGGCACGAGCAGCCCCAACGGCCCGCCGAACATCGCGGCGACGGCGCCGCCCATGCCGACGCTCAGGGCGGCGATCAGGACGACAGCGGTGACCCCCATGGCGAGCGCCGTCCGCAGGGCGGGTGGGAGGGAGCCGGATGCCACGGGCTCGACGTCGCGGTCGATCGAGTTCGTCACGTCCGGGCCGGTCTGCGTCATGAGCCGAGTCAACCTCATGCCCTGTGGGCGGTCAAGCGGAATGGCACGCAGGCACCTTGAGGTGCCGGCTCCGATCCCCATAGGGTGACTGCCACACCCGAGCAACTCTGGAGAAGACATGTCCCTCGTCCGCGTGCACAACTTCTCGATCTCCCTTGACGGCTTCGGCGCCGGCGAGGGGCAGCGGCTCGACGCCCCCTTCGGCCATGCCGGTCAGGCGTTGATGGAGTGGGCGTTCGAGACGCGCACCTTCCGCGACATGGGAATCCACGGGGAGACGTCGGGATCGCTCGGTGTCGACGACTCGTTCGCGAGCAACTGGGCGCCCGGGATCGGCGTGGAGATCATGGGGCGCAACAAGTTCGGCCCGCAGCGCGGTGCGTGGGAGGACGAGGAGTGGAAGGGCTGGTGGGGAGACAACCCGGTCTTCCACACGCCCGTCGTCGTGCTCACGCACCACGCCCGGCCCGCGCTCCAGATGGAGGGCGGCACGACCTTCCACTTCGTCGACGCCGACCCGGTCTCAGCGCTCGAGAAGGCCCGCGAGCTGGCCGGCGGCCTCGACGTGCGCATCGGGGGCGGCGTCAGCACCGTGCGCGAGTTTCTCGAGGCCGACCTGATCGATCACATGCACATCGTTCTGGTGCCGATCGTCCTGGGTCGGGGCGAGCGCCTCTGGGACGGACTCGAAAGGCTCGAGCAACGCTTCGACGTCGAGTCGACCACGTCTCCGCTCGGCATCGTGCATCTCGTCTTCACCCGCCGCGGGCCGCGGTAGTCGAGAACTGGTCGTCGCACATCGAAGAGGTCCTCAGCCGCCGACGGGGCGAAGCACTTCGCGCTGGTCGAGCCGCGGGTCTAGGCCCACCAGAGTCAGCGGCCCGGGTATTGCGGGTCGAGCAGGTCGGCGAACTGCCGGTTGCCCATCATGAACGTGGTGACGAACGGGCAGTAGACGGTGACGTGCATGCCGCGGGCGCGGATGTCGTCGAGGGCGTAGGCGGCGAGCTGCTCGGCGATGCCCCGCCCGCGGAACTCGGGAACGACGGTCGTCTTCAGCACGACGACGCGCCCGTCGACCTCGTCGTAGCGGATGTCGGCAATCTGCCGCCCGCTCAGCGTGGCCGCGTAGACGCGGTGTGTGTCGTCGCGGCGCACGTCGACCTCGGATCCGGCGTCGGCCGACGGCGTGTCGATGTCGCGCAGCGGCTCGACGTCGCGGCCGCCGAGCACGGTCGCGGTGCCCTCGTCGAGAAACCCGCCGCCGTCGGGGTATCCAGCGGCGTCGGGGTATTCGTATCTGTCCATGGCGGTGCTCCTCCGGCTCGGTCCTGTTACGAGTAGTGACCGCGGACGGGGCGGGTTTGTGACGACTATCGAGCAGTTTCGGAGAAGCGGGCGGATGCTTCGCGTTCCTACACTGGGCGCATGGCCGATTCAACGAAACCAGACACTTTCAGCCCCGAAGAGAAGAAGGCGATGCGCGACCGCGCGAAAGAACTGAAGGCGGCGGCGGGCAGGGAGAACGACGCGGCGGCTAACGATCAGGCGATCGCGATCCTGCCCGACGACGAACGCGAGCTGGCCGAGCGAATCCGCGACATGGTCGTGGCCTCGGCGCCGCACCTGGATCCGAAGACGTACTACGGCTTCCCTGCCTGGGCACGCGACGGAAAGGTCGTCTGCTTCTTCAAGCCCAAGTCGAAGTTCAAGGTGCGCTACTCGACCTTCGAGTTCGACACGGCGGCGTCTCTCGACGACGGAGCGGTCTGGGCGACGGCGTTCGCCGTGCACAACGAGATGACCGATTCCGACCTGGCGATGCTCGGCGGGCTCGTCGCGAAGGCCGCGAGCTAGCCCCGCACACCCATATATCGACTAGTTGTATATAGTCGTGAGATGGATATCGAGGAGATGCGCCAACCCACGTTCCTGGTGCTGGCGGCTCTCGCGGACGGCCGGAAACACGGGTACGCCCTGATTGCCGAGGCGAGCGAGTTGTCTGGCGGACGCGTTCGACTGAAAGTGGGAACCCTCTATGCCGTACTCGACCGTCTCAGCAAGCAGGGACTGCTCGAGGATGCGGGCGAGGAGACTGTCGGCGGCCGTCTGCGTCGCTACTACCGCCTGACCGACGCGGGCGCCGACCGCCTCGCGATGGAAGCCGCGCGCCTCGCCTCCGACGCCGCCAATGCGCAGGCGCGGCTCCGCGCCCGCAACGCCGCCAAGCCGGCGACCGCGTGAGCGCGTCGATAGAACGTCGGTACCGCACTGCGCTCGACCTGTATCCGCGAAGCTGGCGCGACGCCAACAGCGGTGCGATGCTCGCCACCCTGCTCGACGAGGCCGAGGCCGAGGGCAGGACGCGCCCCGGCTTCGCCCAGTTGCTGAACATCTATGCCTTCGCCCTTCTCGAGCGAGCGCGCTCCGTCGTGCCTGCGTCGGTGCGCGACCGGGCAGCGGCGCTCGCGTGGGGGATAGGCGCGGCCCTCGCGACCGTGATGTTCGTCGGCACGGAATGGGCGCCCTGGTCGACCGGCCGACCGTCACCCGAGGCGGGGGTCATCGCGTTCGGGCCCTTCGTCAGCGCGGCGGCGGTCATCCTCGGCCTGTGGATGCTCGCCTTCGTCGTCGCGCTGGCCGGCCGCGCACGGCCTGCCCGATGGCTCCTCGCCGCGACCTTCCCGGCCAGCGTCGTGCTGGTGCTCGGCGATGGGGCATGGTGGGCGGCTCTCCGACCGCCGAGCTCGGCACTGTTCTTCCTCGCACTTCTCGCGCTCATCGCGATGCAGGGCTCTCCGATACGGTTGCGCCGCGACCGGCTGCGGATGCTGGCCTGCCTGGTAGGCGGAGGCTGTCTCGTCGTCGCGATCGTCTACGGGCAGCTCTCGCAGAGCCTCCTCGGCGACTGGTGGAGGTACCGCACGGTGTGGGTGGAGATCACCAGACCCCTTCCCTACGCGATCGTGCTCCTGACGGCGGCATTCGTCGGTCTGCTGCTTGGTCGTTTCGCCTGGGCCGCCGCTGCCGTCATCGCGTGCGCTCCGGCCCTGATCCACATCATCGCCCTCGTCGTGGTCGGCGGTGGCTTGCCCATCCTCCTCACGGTGCTCGCTGTGGCTGGGGCATCCGCTCTCGTGGTCTGGGGGCTCGCCGTCGGGCGGAGTTCGCGCGCGGCGGCCTCTCGGCGCTGACCCCCGCCTGTGCCGCCACGACTCCGGCGTCAAGCCCGGGTCTGAGCCTGCCGTTTGCCCGTAGCGTGACAGTGATGAGCGCTCAGAGACACGGCAGGCGATCGCGGTCGACCCCCGCGGTCCGCGCCGCGTTCGGTGCTGCCGGTGCCGCGTACATCGCCAGCTGCGCCGTGGGCACGGGCGTGGCAACCGGTGTGCTCGACCTTCGCGGAGCGCGCTGGGTGCACCACGCGCTGTACATCGGCACCGTCGCGCTCGCCGGAGCGGCCGTGAGCTCGCTGCTGTGGAGCCCGAGCAGGGCCGGATGGTCGCTGCTCCCCGCGGCGGTGCCACTCGCCGCACTCGCGCGCCTCGGCCCCCGGTTTCCGCGCCATCCATTCGTCGCCCTCTCGGCCGTGCCCTTCTTCGTCGCCGGTTTCGTCCACTCCCGAAAGTAGCTCCCGTGCAACTACTCGATGCCATCCGCCGCCGCCGCACCACGAACGGGCACCTGATGCCCGATCCGGTGAGCGAGGAGCATCAGCGGCTGCTCATCGAGGTGGCGAGCAGGGCGCCCTCGCAGCTCAACAGCCAGCCATGGCGGTTCGTCATCATCGAGGAGCCCGAGACGATCCGCACCATCGCCCGCATCAGCGGCGAGAGCATGAAGACGACCATGTCGAACGGCACGTTCTTCGAGCGGTACAAGCCGTACTTCCGGTTCAGCGCCGAGGAGATGGAGCGACGTCGCGACGGCATGCTGTTCGACAAGCTGCCGGCGCCACTGCGGCCGTTCACCAATCAGGTCTACACACCCCGTGGACAGATGCTGATGAACGCGTTGCGAGTGCCCTCCACGCTCGGCGCGGAGAACGAGAAGCTCGTGGCCGGCTCGCCGCTGCTGCTGGGGGTGATGCTCGACCGCTCCGAGAACCGGCCGGGCGAGCTGTCGTCGTTCTACTCGACGTTCAGCCTCGGCGCCGCGATCGAGAACATCTGGCTCACCACGGTGGAGCTCGGCATGGGCATCCAGTTCGTGTCGTTCCCGATGGAGGTGCCCGACAACTGGCACCGCATCGAGCGGCTGCTCGAGGTGCCGGCGGAGCTCGAGCTGATGGCGGTATACCGGCTGGGATATCTTCCGCCGGAGCAGCGTCGACCGGCGATCGACTGGTCGAGCCACCAGCGCAAGCTGCCGTCGCAGTTCGTGTTCCGCGGCACCTGCGCGACGCCGCAGGAGGGCTGGGACGACCCGCTCCCAGCCCCCTGAGCGTTCAGTTCAGCGGAACCCCATTGGTGGTGAGCGGCTTCCGCGCCCACGGTGCGACGCCGAGCAGCAGTGCCGCCCCGCCCGTGCCGAACAGCAGCAGGTGGTCGAGGATCGTCGTGCCGGTGGGCAGCAGCCCGCCGAGGCGCTCGTCGATCACGCTGCCGATGCCGAGCAGCACGAACACGAGACCGACGACCACCAGCACGGCCTGGATCACCTTGACGGGGGTGTGCGTCGACCCGACGATGAGCAGGGCCACCGCGCACAGCGTGTAGACGATGTCGTTGAAGATGTCGACATTGAGTACCCCGAGCATGCGGGACCCCTCGATGAACCAGCCGATGAGCGCGTGGCTGCCGATGAGAATGCCGAGCATCACGGCGTATGCCTTAGCCATAGATCTGGCCCCTTAGAGGATCGGCTTGCCGCCGGTCACGGCGATGACGGCGCCGGAGATGTAGCTCGCCTCGTCCGACGCCAACATGACGTAGGCCGGCGCAACCTCGGCGGGTTGGCCCGGGCGCCCGAGGGGAGTGTCGGTGCCGAACTCGGCGACCTTGTCCGCGGGCATGGTGGACGGGATGAGCGGCGTCCAGATAGGCCCGGGCGCGACCACGTTCGCGCGGATGCCTCGCTCGCCGAGCAGCTGCGAGAGCGACGCCGTCATGTTCGCGATGCCCGCCTTCGTCGCGGCGTAGGGCAGCAGCTGCGGGGATGGCGCGTCGGCCTGGATGGACGAGGTCGCGATGATGGATGCCCCGCTCTTCATGTGCGGAAGCGCGGCCTTGACCAGGTAGAAGTAGGCGCTGAGGTTGGTCGCGATCGTGTAGTCCCACTCCTCGTCTTCGATCTCGGAGATGTCGTCGTGGGTGCGCTGGAAGGCGGCATTGTGTACGAGCACGTCGATGGAGCCGAACGCGGCGACCGTGCGCTCGACGAGAGCCCGGCACTGCTCGGCGGTGGAAAGGTCTCCGCCGAAGAGCAGCGCGGTGCGGCCAGCGCTCTCGACGAGCTCGCGGGTGCTCTGCGCGTCTGCCTCCTCTTCCAGGTAGGAGATCACGACGTCTGCGCCCTCGCGTGCGAACGCGATGGCGGTGGCCTTGCCGATGCCGCTGTCGGCACCCGTGATGATGGCAACCTTCCCGGTGAGCCGGCCCGACCCCCGGTAGCTGTCTTCACCGTGGTCGGGCGTGGGGGTCATCTCCGCGGTGGTGCCTGGCGCATCCTGCTGCTGTTCTGGCTGGGACATGGGTCTCCTTCGATCGAGGGGTGTCCTTCCATCACCGCAGTGCGCGGCGGATGCGACAAGGGGCTTGCTCGAGCCGGTCGCCGGGCCTAGTGCTGCATGAACGGATGGTCCTCCACAGGAGTGGACCAGCGTTAGCCGCTGATGTCCCCGCCGATTCGGTTGAGCAGCTCTCCCAGCAGGGCCAGCTCGCCGTTGCTGAACCTGTCCTCCACCGCCGAAAGGCTTGCCCCGAGGGCGGCGGCGGACGCGGCAGCGGTCGCCGAGCCGCTGTCGCCCGACCCGACTATCGGCCCTCCGTCGCCCTCGTTCATCAACCAACCGACCAACATCTCGCGGGTGTCGACGGAGACCTCGGAGTCGATTCCGACGCGATCGCCCCGCGATTGTGCCGCGAGCAAGGTCAGTGCCACCCCGACATTCGCCGCGAGTACCTGCTGGGTCGCTCTCGCGACACCGGCTCGTAACGCGCCGGCCAGGGCGACCCGACGTAGCACCCCGCCCAGAGCGGCTTCGATATCGGAGGTGGCCGATTCCAGGCCCGGGCGAGGGTCTCCGTACATCAGGGCGTATAGAGCGGGGTTGCGCAGGGCGAAATCGACGTGCATGTCCCAACCGTGCCGGAAGTCGGCGACCGGGTCTTCGCTCGAGCCCTGGCCCGCCTTGGCCTCGATGTACGCGGCGAAACCCGACTGCGCGACGGCGATGAGCAGTCCGCGCATGTCTCCGTACTGGCGGTAGATGGTCTGGGGCTGCACCCCGGCCAGGGCGCTCACGGACCGGGTCGAAACCCCCTCCCGACCGTGTTCCGCAAGCAGCGCAGCGGCCGCGTTGAGGATGCGATCGCGAGGTCGGAGGCTTGGATCGAGATTCATGTTTCCAAAGATAACACCTAGGTGTGACCAATGATGTGTTAGCGTTGATGTACTACATCGGTTATCGCCGATCACACATCTACAGGAATGGACCACCATGCTCACCACCCCACTCACCGGCAAGGTCGCAATCGTGACCGGCGCGGCACGCAACCTCGGCCGCGCGTACGCCCGTGGTCTCGCCGAAGACGGCGCCAGCGTCGTCGTTCACTACAACAGCGACTCCTCTCGTGCAGACGCCGAAGAGACGCTCTCGCTCATCACATCGGCAGGTGGCGCGGGTATCACGGTGCAAGCCGACCTCACGACCGTCGCCGACATCGAGAACCTCTTCGCGAAAGCCATCGCGGCGTTCGGCGGCGTCGACATCCTCGTCAACAACGCCGGCATGGTGTTGAAGAAGCCCGTCGCCGATGTCACGGAGGACGAGTTCGACCGTATCTTCGACGTGAACACCAAGTCGGTATTCTTCGCGATGCGCACCGCGTCGCGTCTGCTTCGCGACGGCGGCCGGGTCATCAATCTCGCCACGACACTTCTCGCCGCGACGACCGGTCAGTACGGGGTGTACGCGGGTTCCAAAGCCCCGCTCGAGGACTTCACTCGCGCCCTGGCCATCGAGATCGGTGCGCGCGGCATCACTGTCAACACCGTGGCACCCGGACCGATAGACACGAGTTTCTTCCACGGCCAGGAAACGCCGGAATCGACGGCTTACCTGTCTCACGCCAGCGTTTCCGGCGAGTTGGGTCGGATCGACCAGATTGCACCGACCATCCGCTTCCTCGCCTCCGCCGAAGCGCAGTGGATCACCGCTCAGACGATCTTCGTCAACGGCGGGTTCGTGGCACGCTGATGGGCGGCTCAACGCTTGCCGAGGAGTTCGTGCGCGTCGTCAACGCCGGCGACACAGACGGCTTCCTCGCCATGTTCGTGGCCGACGGCTACGTCGACGACTGGGGGCGCACATTCGTCGGCCCCGTCGAGATCCGCCGTTGGAGCGACATCGAATTCATTGGAGCCAATGGGCGGATGACGGCCGTGCAGGTGAGCGGCGGTGACGGCAGTTTCACCGTCGTCGCTCAATGGACAAGCGACCAGCACACTGGTCCGTCGCGATTCGTCCTCCACGACGACGGGGGTCGTATCGCGTCTATGACGATAACGGCGGCCTAGCTGCAACGCCGGGGTCTCTCGCCGGCGCTTCATGCGGGCGGGAGGCTTCTGTGGTGTCTATTGCGGCCGATCGGGCGCCGCGACGCAGGTCAGCGAGACGGCATCTCCCGCCACGCGGAGCGGTTCCACTGGCACAGAACCTGGTGGTCGTGCTCGAAGCCGAGCACGCAGATGGCCGCAGTGTCGAGCACGAGAAACTGGCCCAGAGCGATCGGCGACCCGATCCACGTGGCGGCGAGCGTTCGAAGGTAGTGGCCGTGGGAGAACAGCAGAACGTCTTCGCCGCGTTCGAGGGCCGGCGAGACCCTGTCGATGATCCGCCGATTGCGCACCAGCAGATCGTCCGCCTGCTCGCCGACACCATCCGCGGTGGGGAGCACGCCGTGTTCCCACAGGCTCCACGGGTAGCCGGTGGAGTCGGAGATCTGCGCTGTCGTCAGTCCCTCGTATGCGCCGTAGTCCCACTCCGCCAGGTCGGGGTCGGTCTCGGCTCCCGGATACCCGGCGAGCGTCGCCGTGTCCGAAGCACGGCGTCTCGGACTGGTCAGGACCATCCCGAAGCGACGGGGTTGCAGCACGCGGCCCACGGCGCGCGCTTGCTCTTCCCCATCCTGTGTGAGCGGCAGATCCGAGCGGCTGGTGTGCCGGCCGTTCGCGCTCCATTCGGTCTCGCCGTGGCGTACCAGCACTACCTGTCCGGGGTTGTCGTTCATCGCCAGCCTTTCGTCGTGTTCGGTCAGTGCGCCTGGTCAAGGTAGGTCAGCACGGCGAGTACACGACGGTGGCTGGTGTCTTCGCTGCCGAGGTCCATCTTGGTGAGTATGTGATGCACGTGTTTTTCGACCGTGCCCTCCGTGAGGTGGAGGGCTTTGCCGATGCCGAGATTCGACCGGCCTTCTGCCATGAGCACGAGCACGTCTCGTTCTCGCGGCGTGAGCAGATCCAGAGGGTTGCGAGCTCGTCGGGCGAGCACCAGTTCTTCTACCAGCGCCGGGTCGATGACCGATTCGCCGGCCACGACGCGAGCCAGTGAGGCGATGAAGGTGTCGATCTCGGTGATGCGCTGCTTGAGCAGGTACCCGATTCCGGAACCGCTGGCGAGCAGGTCGATGGCATGCTCGACCTCCACGTACGACGAGAGAACCAGGATGCGCACACTCGGGCACGCGGCCCTGACGGCCTTCGCGGCGACGAGGCCCTCGATCGTGTTCGTCGGCGGCATCCGGATGTCGACGACGAGCAGGTCGGGTTGGAGGTCCCGCACCAGGTCGAGCACGCCCTCGGTGTCGGAGGCCTGCGCGATGACATCATGACCCGTGCGAACGAGGAGGCTTGCCAGACCCTCTCTCAACAGCACGTCGTCATCGACGACGACTACTCGAGTTTCCATGTGCTCCGGCCTCTGTCGCGGGCTCAGCTTTTGCTGCATTCTTGGTCGTGTATCCCCCCAGATTAGCCAACGAGACCCGGTCGGAGTCGGATGTGATGGACGCGTCTCGCGAGAGCAGCATCCGAGGCGAAGTCGCCGCGTTGCGCGCAGCCGCCACGTTGGTGGCCGAAGGCGCGTCGCCGCGGGTCGTTCTGGAGACCGCGGCCCACCATGTGGCGGATGCGGTGAATGCCGACTTCGTCGAGATCCTGCGCCTGGATCGTCGAGACAGGACTGCCGCCTTCGTCGCCTGGGCCGCCCGGGACGCCAGGATCATCGATGTCGACCACTGGTTGCTCGAAGACGACGACCTGGCCCGGGAGGTGATGCGCACCCGAAAGCCTGTGCGGCAGGAGCTCATCCGTGAAGCCGCCGACGAGGACGTCTCCGGAGATGACCTCGGCATCACTTCATCCGTCGGTGTTGCGATTGTGCTCGCCGGAACCGTGTGGGGGGCCATGCTCGTTCATTCGGTGGGTGCATCGTTGCCGGCCGATACTGAAGAGCGTTTGAGCGGCTTTGACGCGCTGATCGGCGGCGTGCTCGCGAACAGCCGGATCCAGGCGGATATGGAGCAGCTCATCGCCGAACAGGCGGCTTTGTTGCGTGTTGCCGAGTTGGTCGCCAGGGAAAGCGCCGCCGAAGATGTCTTCCATGCGGTCGCCGAACAGCTCGGCCGGGTGACCCATGTGTCGGGCACGCAGGTGCTGCGATTCGACGACGATGAAATGGCGACCTCTGTGGGCAGCTGGGGTCCTGTCGACAGCGGCATCAAGGTCGGCCACCAGCTCAGTACCCGCGGCAATAGCGTCACCGGCCAGGTCAGAGCGACCGGGTTGCCCGCGCGAGTGGAGGACTACAGCGCCGTGGAAGGACAGCTCGGCGCCCTCCAGCGCGGCGTGGGCATGCGTTCGGCGGTGGGGGCACCGATCCGCGCCGCCGGTCGATTGTGGGGGGTGCTCGTCGTGGGATCCGTCGCTGAAGAACCGCTGCCGGCCGAGACCGAGGAGCGGATGGCCAAGTTCGCAGACCTGGTCGGAGTCGCGCTATCGAACCTGGACGCCCGCAACGCTCTGCGGGTGCTCGCCGACGAGCAGGAGGCGCTGCGTCGTGTGGCGACCGTCGTCGCGCGAGAGGAGTGGAACGTCACTCTTCCCACGATCGTCCGTGAACTGGCGCTTTTGCACAAGGTCGAGGGAACCGTGCTCATCCGGTACGAGAGCGACGAGCTCGCAACGGTTCTGGCAGCGTGGGGTCAACCGCAGCTGGACCAGTTCGTCGGCCAGACGCTGCCCTTTCGCGGCGACAATCCCGGCGACTACGTCTACAACACCCACCGGCCCGCGCGCCAACACGGCTTCGTGGGCGGCGCCGGTCTCTTCGCGGAGAATTCGGTGCGATTGGGAATCACCGAGACCCTCGCCGGTCCCGTGTTCGTCGAGAACCGGCTGTGGGGAGCCATCGTCGTCGTGACCACGGGCGCGCAACGCCTTCCGCCGAACACCGAATCCCGGCTCGGGCAATTCGCGGAACTCATCGCCACGGCGATCGGCAACATGAAGTCCCGGCTGGAGCTCATCGAATCTCGCGCCCGTATCGTCCACACCGCCGACCAGACACGGCGTCGGTTCGAGCGAGACCTCCACGACGGCATCCAGCAACGTCTCGTCTCGATATCGATGGACCTGCGCACCGTCGAACAGCAGCTTCCGGTCGAAGCCGAGTCCCGGCCACGGGTGTCGGAGATCGCCGACAGTCTCGTGGCGGCGCTCGACGGACTCCGCGAGCTCTCCCGCGGACTGCACCCGGCGATTTTGTCCGAAGGCGGCCTCGTGCCCGCCGCCCGTTCGCTCGCCCGGCGGTCCACCATCCCTGTCACGCTCGACCTGCCGAGCCCTGCGCGGCACCCCGACAGCGTCGAGGTCGCCGCGTACTACGTCATGTCCGAGGCTCTCGCCAACACGGCGAAGCACGCCCGTGCGTCCACGGCTGCGATCACGATCACCCCTGCCGGTGACGCACTCGTCGTCATCGTCACCGACGACGGGATCGGGGGCGCAGACGTCACCAAGGGGTCGGGTCTCATCGGGCTGGAAGACCGCGTGGAGGCACTCGGCGGGTCCCTCACGGTTCAGAGCCCGCCGATGGGCGGGACCACCGTCACTGCCACTCTGCCGCTGAGCTTCGTCTAGCCCCCCCCCCGCTAGCGGGGGGACGCTCACCCCGGTAAGCGTCCCCTCGAGAGGGGCGTTGGCATGGGCGACCCCGCGCTCCGCAAGCGAAACCATGGGTGTTACCGACAACGTTCCACGACACGCAGGAGGAAGCACCATGACCATCACCGAAACCGCAAGCGGAAAGCCGACCGTCGTTCTCGTGCACGGCGCTTTCGCCGAATCATCGAGCTGGAACGGGGTGATCTCCGGACTTCTCGCAGAGGGCTACCCGGCCATCGCGGTCGCCAACCCCCTGCGAGGTGTCACCTTCGACTCCGAATACCTCCGCGCCCTCCTCGTCGACGTGGAGGGCGACATCGTGCTCGTCGGGCACTCCTACGGCGGCACCGTCATCAGCGGCGGCGGCACCGACAATCCGAACGTCAAGGCGCTCGTGTTCGCGGGCGCTTTCGCCCCGGACGAGGGCGAGACACCCGGCGATCTGGCGAGCCGCATGCCCGGCTCGAGCCTGGGCGAGACCCTCACCAAGGTGGTGCAGCCCGACGGCGGCAACGACCTGTACATCATGCAGTCCCGGTATCACGCGCAGTTCGCGGCCGACTCTCCGGCCGAGGTCGCAGACGTGATGGCCGTCACGCAGCGCCCGATCCTCGAATCGGCGTTCGGCGAGAAGTCAGGCAAGCCGGCGTGGAAGACGGTGCCGTCGTGGTTCCTGTTCGGCTCGAAGGACCTCAACATCCCCGTCGCCATGCACCGGTTCATGGCCGAGCGTGCAGGGTCGCGAAAGACAGTAGAACTGCCCGAGGGGTCGCACACCGTCGCGATCCCCGAAGCCGCCAAGCTCGTAGATCTGATTCGGGAAGCCGCCGACGCGACCAGCGGTCGCGCCTGACACGGCCACCGACACCGACAGCGAATGAGCATGCAGTACATCCGGCGCGGAGCGTCTCCTACGGCTCCCTACGTCTCGGCCGTAGTGACAGACAGCCGGCTCGTATTCGTCTCCGGACAGACCCCCTCTCGACAGGGCGAGATCGTCGCCGGAACCATCACAGAACAGACGGAGCTCGTGATGTCGAACATCTCGGCGATTCTCGACGCCTCCGGCGCCACGCTCGGCGACGTCGTCAGGTGCGGAGTCTTCCTGGCCGACCTCGCCGATCTGCCCGAATTCAACGAAGCGTACGTGCGCGCGTTCGGATCCCGCCTCCCCGCACGCACAGCGGTGGGGGCGAACCTTCCGGGGTACGCCGTCGAGATCGACTGCATCGCCGCAATCGGCTGATCGAGTCCCCGACCTCTCACAGACACCCGCTTGCGCTCCGGCGCCAGCACACCGACAAGGAGAAAAGAACGATGAGTTACATCACGACTGAAGACGGAACGCAGATCTACTACAAGGACTGGGGCGAGGGCCCCGTCATCACCTTCTCTCACGGGTGGCCGCTCAACGCGGACGCGTGGGACGGGCAACTGCATTACCTCGCGCAGCAGGGCTACCGGGTCATCGCGCACGATCGACGCGGTCACGGCCGATCGAGTCAGGCCACCGCCAACAACGACATGAACGGTTATGCCGACGACCTGGCTGCCGTCATCGACGCGCTCGGAGTGACCGACGTGGTCACGGTCGGTCATTCCACCGGTGGCGGTGAAGTCGCTCGCTATATCGGCCGGCACGGCACCGACAAGGTGTCCAAGGCTATCCTCGTGTCCGCCGTCCCTCCGATCATGGTGCAGTCCGACGCGAATCCCGAAGGTCTCCCGCTCAGCGTGTTCGACGGGCTGCGTGCCAACCTGCTGGAGGACCGGTCCCAGTTCTACATAGACCTGGCCCAGCAGTTCTACGGCGCCAACCGGGAAGGGTCGAACGTCTCCGAGGGTGTGCTGCGGCAGTTCTGGCTGTGGAGCATGCAATCCGGTCTGCGCAACGCGCATGCCAGCATCAAGGCGTTCTCAGAGACTGACTTCACCGAAGATCTGAAGGCGTTCGACATCCCGACACTGGTGCTGCACGGAGACGACGACCAGATCGTCCCCGTGAAGGACTCGGCCCACAAGTCCGCCGAGCTGATCTCGGATGTGAGGGAGATCTACTACCCCGGCGCCCCTCACGGGCTCATGGACACCCACGGCGATCGGTTCAACACCGACCTGCTCGAATTCATCAGGGGCTGACACCGCGCCCATGAACGCCACCGTGAGGGAAGGAGGAGGGATGTTCGCCAACTTCGAACAGAAACACGTGCACACCGAGCGGGGGAGGATCTTCGCCCGTGTCGGAGGCAGCGGCTCGCCGGTTCTGCTGTTGCACGGATATCCGCAGAGCCACGTCATGTGGCACGGGGTCGTCGACGCGTTGGTCGACGAGCACACCGTCGTCGTCGCGGATCTGCCCGGATACGGCTCCTCCTTCCGCCCACCTCTGACAGAGGATCACTCCGCCTTCTCCAAACGGCGGCTCGGCACGGACCTCGTACAAATGATGGATGCACTCGGTTACGACCGATTCGCGGTCGCAGGACACGATCGCGGTGGTCGCGTCGCGTACCGGATGGCGCTCGATCACCCGGAACGCGTCACCGCCATGGCGGCGTTCGACGTTGTGCCCACCGCGGAGGTGTGGGACAGGGCGGACGCAGAACTCGCCCTCACCTATTGGCACTGGGCGTTTCTCGCTCAACCGGCACCGCTGCCCGAGGCTCTCATCAACGCGAATCCGTCCGCGTTCTTCGACCTTCATGTGCGGGCGCTGGGACTCGGTCGCAGGGCGCAGCGGTATCCGCCCGAGCTGATGGAGACCTACCGCGCTCTGCTCGACGACACCAGCGTGGTGGAGGGGATCTGCGAGGACTACAGGGCCGGGGCGAGTCTCGACCGGATGCACGACGACGCGGATCGCAGTGCGGGAAACAGCATCCGGTGCCCCGTCCTGGTCCTCTGGAGCGCACCCGGCGCCCTGCCGAAGCTGTACGGCGACGTCTTGGACGTGTGGCGGCCATGGGCGGAAGACCTCCGCGGACGCGGATTGGACACCAGCCATTTCCTCGTGGAGGACGAGCCTGAACAGGTCGCCGAAGAACTCAATGCACTGCTCTCCGAAGAGACGCGGGAGATCCCCGCCGACGAAAGGATCCGATCATGACCGACCAGACCACCTCAGCAGCCGACTCCAACCCACAGGACGCAGACGAACTGCGCGGCGTTCTCAAGCGCACAGAAGTCCAGCACGTCTCATCCTCAATCCCTGGCCGGGACATCGTGCAGGTGCTGACCGAGATCCCGGTCGATGTCTCGTCGGGCTGGCATCACCACCCGGGAGAGGAAGTCGGCTACATCGTCGCCGGCAAGGTGCGGATGGAGCGAGACGACCGCACCACCCAGGTCCTCAACGCCGGTGACGGATTCCTCATCCCACCCGGCGTGCCGCACAACGCGACCGACCTGGGACCCGACACCGGACGGATGCTCTCCACCTACATCGTCGAGAAGGGGCAGCCCATCGCCACCCTCGACACCGATCACGTCTGAACCGCCTCTCTAAGCCCGTAAAGGAAAAGTGCGATCATGGCCCAGTTCGAAGGAAAGACAGCACTCGTCACCGGCGGAACCGCGGGAATCGGGCGCGCCGTCGTACGAAGACTCGTGGAAGAGGGCGCCCATGTGCTGGTCGTCGGACGGCGCTCTGAAGCGTTGGATGACGCGGCCGCAGAATTCGGAGACGCGGTGACCACGGTTCAGGGTGACGTCACCGTCGAAGGCGACGTCTCGCGCGTCTTCGACGCCGTCCGCAATCGCGGCGGCCTCGACATCGTGTTCGCGAATGCGGGCGGCGGCGAGTTCGCGCCGCTCGGCACCATCACGTGGGAGCACTACGCGAACACCTTCAATGCCAACGTGGGGGGAGTGATCAACACCGTGCAGGGCGCGCTTCCCTTCCTCGCAGCAGGCTCCTCCGTCATCCTCACCGGGTCGAGCACCGACAGCAAAGGCAAGCGAGCGTTCAGCGTGTATGCCGCAACCAAGGCCGCGATTCGCTCCCTGGGCCGGAGCTGGGCCGTGGAACTGGCCGAGAAGGGTATACGGGTGAACGTGGTCGCGCCGGGTCCGACCGGGACGCCCGGCCTCAGCGGGCTCGCCGCGAGTCCCGAACAGGCAGAAGCGCTGCTCGACGGGCTCGCGCTCGGAGTTCCGATGCGTCGGTTGGGCACCCCCGACGAGATCGCGAACGCGGTCGTCTGGCTCGCCTCGCCGCAGAGCGGTTTCGTCACGGGAACCGTGCTGCGCGTCGACGGCGGCGAGAGCCAGGTCTAGCGACAGCCGCACCACCACAAGGCGACGAGAACGATATGGACACGGAGAAGACGGTCGAGGGGATGCGCGCCGAGGCCGCTCGCTCACCGCAAGCGAAGCGCATCCCGCTGAATACGCTGGCGATCAGCTTCGGGATGACGGGCCTCGCGGTGGTGTGGTCGACGGTATCCACGGATTTGAACTGGTCGCCGGTTCCCTCGGCCGCACTCTGGGTGATAGCGGCAATCGTGTGGCTGTGGCTCATCGTCGCCCACCTGTATCGAGGGCATCGAAGCGACCAGTCCCTCGCCTCCCAGCTGAGGCATCCGGCTCAGGGCCCCATCGCCGCGATCGTGCCGACGGTGGGCATGTTGCTCGGCTCGGAGCTCTTCCTGGTCTCGCCGGCAGCGGGGACAGCTCTCACCCTGCTGTCGCTGGTGGCCGCAGCCGCGTTCGCGGGCTGGATCCTGGCCCATTGGCATCGCGGCCGTCTGAACCCGGAAGCCTTCCACGGCGCGTTCCTGCTTCCCACCGTCGCCGCCGGGTTCATCGCATCTATCGCGACGACCCGGCTCGGGCTGCCTGGAGTGGCCTTCGCCTCCTTCGCCATCGGCGTGTTCTTCTGGATCGTGATCCTCACCGTGCTCCTGGCGCGCTTGGCGTTCTTCCCCCCTCTGCCGGATGCTCTCACCCCCACCCTCGCCATACTGCTGGCTCCGCCTGCGGTCGGGGGAGCAGCCTGGTTCGCCATGAACGGAGTGGACGACGACCCCGTCTCCCTCGCCCTGGTCGGCATCCTCGTGCTGATGCTCATCGTGCAGGCATTCCTGCTGGGCACCTACCGACGCCTCGCCTTCACCCTGGGGTTCTGGTCGTTCACCTTCCCCGTGGCTTCGTCGGCGTCATACGGCATCCAATGGCTGCGGGTAGCCGGCTTCGAGGGCTGGGAGGTGGCTGCCGTCGGCCTCGCTGTCGTGTCGACGGCCCTCACCGCAGCGATAGCGATTCGATCTCTCATCCTCGTCACCAGCGTTCGCCGCGGCGTACGTCGCGCCGAGCAATCACTCCGCCGGGCGGACGACGCCGTCTCCCGGTCGGCGCCGAGCCGCATTCCGCCCGCAGCGACGACCAGCAAGACCCGATAGAGAAAGGGACTCCACATGTCCGATTGGAAGACGGCCCAGACCGGTTTGACGGTTCAGCGCACCATCGCTCTTCTCAAGAACCTGCTCGACAGCAGAGGGATCACGGTGTTCGGTGTCTACGACCATGCCGCGAACGCCCGCGAGGCCGGTCTGTCGCTCGACGACGAGGTCGTCATCGTGTTCGGGTCGCCTAAAGTGGGCACCGCACTGATGCAAGACAACCCCGATGTCGGATACGAGCTGCCGCTGCGCATCCTGGTCCGAGACGACAACGGTGTGACTCGCGTCGTCTACCGAGAACCCGAGTCGCTGATCGAGGCCTACGGTCTCTCGGATTCCCGGGCGCAGGTGCATCAGATAAGCGATCTCCTCCGGGAGATGGCTGGAAGGGTCAGCATCACATGAACCGTCACGGACACCGAGCATGACCTCGGCTCGAGAGGCGACACCGCCCCGGCGTTGGAGGGTCATGATCGCCGTGGGCATCGTCGGTGGACTGTTGTCGGGTCTGTTTGCCATCGGAGGAGGGATCGTCATGGTTCCGCTGCTGACGACGTTCGCGAAGCTCAATCAACGTGTCGCAGCCGCCACGTCTCTCGCTGCCATCGTTCCGACGTCGATAGTCGGGTCCTTCACCTATCTGACGGCCGGCGAAGTGGATCTGGCCGCCGCCGGCATAGTGTCCGTCGGAGCAATCATCGGTGCAGTCGTCGGAAGCAGGTTGTTGAAACGGATCCCGTTGACCTGGCTGCGGTGGATGTTCATCGCGTTCATCCTCGTTGTCGCCGCGCGGTTGTTCTTCATCACCCCGCAGCGGGGGAATGCGATCGACCTGAATCCTGCAATCGCTGTGCAGTACGTCGTCCTCGGGCTGGCGATGGGCATCCTGTCCGCACTGTTCGGAATCGGCGGGGGAATCATCGCCGTGCCCGCATTCATCAGCGTCTTCGCCATCAGCGACCTCGTGGCGAAGGGAACCTCGCTGGCCGTCATGATCCCGACGAGTGTGATCGGAACAGTGTCGAACTGGCGTGCGGGAACGGTCGATGTGCGCGCTGGGCTCGTGCTGGGCGTAGCAGCCACGATCGCGTCGGTACCCGGGGCGGCGTTGGCCCTCATTCTGCCCGCGCGCCTGTCCAGCGTGCTGTTCGGCATCCTGCTGGTCGCGGTGGCGGTTCAGATGACGGTCAAGGCGCTCACAGCCTCCCGCGAGTCCCGCCGAGCGGTGAAGTCGACTGCGTGATGCCCGGAGTTCGGATGCCGCGAGGCTGATGCTGACGGCGGCGCGCCGAGGCGTCGGCCGACGCGCCTACAGGCGGGCGAGCGCCCGGGCGAGGCCGTCCTCCTCCAGCGAGCCGGTGATCTCGGATGCCACGGAGAGCAGTGACTCGGGCGCCCCGCCCATCGCCACGCCGCGGCCACGGTCGGCAGCCCATCGGATGAGCTCGATGTCGTTGTATCCGTCGCCCACCGCCATCACGCGGTCGCGATCGAATCCAAGCCTGGCCCGTATCTCCTCGACCGCCGACGCCTTGGTGACACCCTCGGCCGCGATGTCGAGCCACGACGTCCAGCCCAGTGAGAAAGAGGCTCCGGGCAATTCCAGATGCTTTGCGATGGCGCGAAAATTGAGAATGTCGCAGTCAGGGGCGATGGCGACCACGCGGATCGCCCGTCCTGCCGCCAGTTCGACGAACGGCACGACGGTCTGAGCCGCGGCGGGCTGGGTGGTCTCCGGAGGGAAGGGGTGCGAGTACAGATATGCGCCGTGCTCGTCCTCGACGGCGAATCGCGCGGAGGGCAGCTCGCTGCGGAGAAGCTCGAGAACGGGGGAGACGCCGAACGAGACCGTTCGAAGCGGCCGGTATCCGCTTTCTGTTCGCGGATCGCGAGTCAAGACCATGCCTCCGTTCGAACATACGACGTATTCCGGCCACACGCCGATGTGGTCGAGGACGCTCAGTGTTGTCGCGGCGGACCTGCCGGTCGCGACAAGCAGGTGGTGGCCGGCCTGTTCGACACGGTGAAGCTGGGCTCTGACCGCGAGGCTGGCTTGACCTGTCGCGTCGATCGTCGTCCCGTCCAGGTCAATGGCGACGAGCCACTCGTGGGTGGCTCGCACCGGCGGCGAGGTAGTCGCGGCGGGCCCATCGGAGTGGACTGCATTCTGGCTCATCAGGTGGGTCCTTCCCATCGGTAAGTGCGCGGATTCGCGGGATCGGTGCGGAGGGCCGGGCCGCATGCCTCGGAAGGAGCGGCCCGGCCCGTGCCACTGTCAGTCGGTGATGGTGACGATTCCCGACGCGTTGTTCAGAAGCTCGACGGTGCGGCGCGCCGCGCGGTCGATCTGCACGCGCGGTTCGGCGGGAATCGACTCGGGGTTGTAGGTGTCGGGGCCGTAGAACTGCCCGTAGCTGAGCACCACTCCTCCTTCAGCGAGAACCGAGGTCTCGAGCTGCTTGACCGCGACCGCGTCGGGGCCGGCGGGGAGTTCCCACGCGACCGTCTGGGCGAGGATTCTCGGGTTCCCCGCGGCGCGCGCGGCAGCGATGATGTTCTGGTTGCCCTCGGTGCGGATGCGGGCGTTCAGGTCGCCGTGCTCGGCGATCCTGTTGACGTCGTCGGGCAGATCGGTGAGCTGGTTGAGGATGAAATCGGGGCCGAACTCGACCACGGCCTCGATCAGCGCGTCGCGGTCGAAGACGTCGACCACTACGGGCTGGGCGCCGAGCTCGGCGATCCGGTCTGCCTTGGCCGCCGACCGGGTCATGCCGGCGACGGTGTGGCCCGCTTCGACGAGCAGGGGGATGAGTCGTTGGCCGATGACTCCGGATGCTCCGGCGAGGAAGATTCTGGACATGGTTGTGCCTTTCTGTTGTGTGTTGTGGTGGTCCGGCGGGTGGCCGGGGGTTCACGCCCGGCGCGCGATGCGCGCCTGGGCGATGAGGCTGATGAGGGCCAGGAGGATGGCCAGGCCGGTGTAGCAGAGCACCGCCGGGATCTCCCCGAGGGGTGCCGCGAGCTGGCCTTCGATGACGATCGGAAGGCCGAAGGCGGTGTAGGCCACGATGTAGACGGCGGCGACGATCCCGGCACGCTGCTGAGGTCGGACCAGTGGGATGAGCAGTTGGAGGGCAGCGGTGAAGGAGGAGCCGAAGCCGATGCCGGCAATGGCCTGGCCGATGAGCATGAGTGCGAGGCTGCCTGCGAAGACGCCGCCGATGATCGCTGCGGCGCCGAGGATCGAGGCGTAGATCCCGATGACCATGGCGTGACGGGAGGCGACCTTCGCGAACGCCACTCCGATGACGGTGGAGACTGCGGGGGCGATGAAGCCGGCAATGCCGCCGAGTAGTGGGCTGTCGATGCCGAATACGCTGCGGACCATGTTCGGGGCGAGTCCGCCGGAGAGCCCCGCGAGCATCCAGACAGCGGCTACGACGGGCGCTGCGGCGAGGAACTCGGCCCGCGCCGCCGAGGGAACGGCGATCCGGGGTATCAGCGATCGCAGCGCGCCCGGGTTCCGTCGGCCGGTCTCGGGGGAGAAGATCGCGACGATGACTCCAAGCGCGGTCAGCACGATCAGGACGACGAAGATAAGCGTGTTGGCCTCCGTCGTGAGCTCGATGGTCAATCCCGCCAGCAGCGAGCCCAACGCGAGGCCGCCCGTGAGGCTGATGCTGCCGAGGATGGCGCCCAGTCGCTTATTTCGTTCCGGGGCCAGTTCCACCATCGCGGCGGTGAAGGCGGCAGTCGCCGCTCCGCTGGCGATGCCCTGCACGACGCGCCCGGCAATGACGGCGCTCACGTCCGTCGCCGTCAGGAACAGCACGTTCGACCCGAGCTGCACGATCAGACCGGCGATCAGTACGGGCCGCCGTCCGACGAAGTCAGAGAGGGATCCGAAGACCAAGACGGCGACGAGGAATCCAGCGGCATAGACGGCGAAGGCGACGTTGAGCATCTCCGGCGCGAAGTGGAATCGGTCTTTGTAGTTGACCAGGAGCGGCGTCAGCGCGCCGGCCCCGAGATAGAGGCTCATAAAAGCGACAGCCGTTCCGGCCAACGACAGGCCGGCCGGGAGGGCCGTGCGGCGACTCATCCCCGGATAGGACGAACGTAGTGATGACAATTCCGGCTCCTTCAAGCACGTGCGTGAGCGCGGGCCGATTGGTCGCCGCTGATCTCCGACACTATGCAAGAAGAGGACTAGTAACGAGTACCATTTACGCCCCATTACCTCGGACCACTTATGGCGTGGTCGACCCCGGCTCTACGTCGCGCGGGTGGGGAGTGCGCGCAGCACAGACGCGAGGGATCGGAGTACGCCGGGCCACGAACTGTCGGAGACGGAGGAGAAATTCACCACGAGTCCATCGCGCCACTCGGATTCGCGCGCCGCGCCGGGGTGCCGAAACTCGGACAGTCTGCTGACGACGATGCCGTGCCGTGCCGCCGCACGCACCGTCGCTGCTTCGGTGCCTGCCGGAAGCAGCAACGAGGCCTGCAGACCGGCGGACATCCCGAGCACGCGCACGTCGGGAGCCTGATCGGCCAGCGTCGTCACGAGTTGTTCTCGACGGGAGCGAAAGCCCTGGCGTCGGCCGCGCACGTGTCGATCGAACGCTCCCGACGTGACGAACTCGGTGAAGACGAGCTGATCGAGCACGCTCACCGTGTCCACGCGGCCTTTGGCGGCAGTCACCGCGGGAACGAGGCGCTCGGGTACCACGGCCCACGCCAGTCTCAACGCGGGCGCCACCGATTTGCTGGCGGTGCCGAAGTACACGACATGATCCGGGTCGAGGCCTTGGAGAGCGCCGATGGGCTTCCGGTCGTAACGGAACTCGCCGTCATAGTCGTCTTCGAGCACCACTCCGCCCGTGCGTCGTGCCCATTCCAGCCAACCGTGACGTCGGTCGGGCGACAGGGCGTGCCCGGTCGGGAACTGGTGGGCGGGGGTCAGCAGCACCGCGCTCCCGCGTGGCAGTGTCCCCGCGTCGTCGAGCCGGGCCCCGCTCTCGTCTACTTCGAGGGCCGGTACGGCCAGCCCTTCGTCCTCGAGAACCTCCCGATAGATGCCGAGACCGTAGGACTCGAGGCCCACGGTGTCGACACCCTGCCCCTTGAGTGCTCGCGCCAGCATCCCGAGACCATGGTGGAATCCCGAGGTGATGACGATCTGCGCCGGGTCGGCGTGGACCCCGCGCACCCGGGAGAGGTAGTCGGCCAAGGCCGCTCGCAACTCCATCAGCCCCAGGGGATCCCCATACCCGAAGGCGGTATGGGGAGCCCCGGTGAGGGCTTTGCGCGCGGCGGCCAACCAGGGTGCCCGAGGAAACTCCGCATATTCGGCGGCCCCGGGCTCGAGGCCGTGCGGCATCCGCCCCGAGCGCTCGGCGGTAGGCTCCGCGGTCCGCCGCGGCGCCCCGCGCTGCGCGACGTGTGTGCCGGAGCCGTGCCGTGCGACAAGCCAGCCCTCCTCGACGAGAGCGGCGTAGCACTCGGTGACGGTGCTGCGCGCGATGCCCAGATCCTCCGCGAGCGCACGCGACGCCGGCAGCCGGGTTCCCGGGGCGAGTCGCCCCGAACGCACGGCTTCGCGCAGCGCTTCGCTGAGCCCCGCGCGCAATCCGGTGCCGCGCAACTCCAGGTGCAGATCCACGCCCGCGCGCTTCCACGCCTCAGTCCTCGAAGTGGTCTGCTTGGTCGTCATGAGAAGGGACGTTACTCCTGATCCTCTTCGATCAGACTTGAACCTCCCCGCCATCCGCAAAAAGCTCCGTGCCGGTGATGAAGCTTGCCTGGTCCGAGGCGAGGAACAGCACGGCGTTGGCGATCTCGGCGGGCTGGGCGAGACGCCCGAGGGGGACGTTGCCCGCGAGCATCTCCAGCAGGCCCTGTGCCTGGTTGGCATCGGGGGCCAGTCCGCTCAGGCCCGGTGTCTCCGTCGGGCCGGGGACGATTGCGTTGACCCGGATGTTCCGGCCGGCGAGTTCCGCGGACCAGGTTCGGGTGAACGAGCGCAAGGCCGCCTTGGTCGCGGCATAGACGCCGAACGCCGGGTTGCCCTTGCTGGCCGCGGTCGATCCGGTGATGATGACCGAGGCGTTCTCGGAGAGCAGGGGGAGCGCCTTCTGCACTGTGAAGACGGTTCCTCGCACGTTCACGCCGAAGGTCTGATCGAAGCCCTCAGGGGTCAGCTGCTCCAGCGTCGCGAACTCTCCTCCGCCCGCGTTGACGAAGAGAACGTCGAGACCTCGACCGTGGGATGCGATCGTCGAGAAGACGTGGTCGAGGTCGGCGAGATTCGCGACGTCGCCCCTGATGCCTGTCGACTTGCTTCCCAGGGCGGTGATCGCGGCATCGAGTGCTTCTTGGCGACGCCCGGTGATGAAGACATGCGCCCCTTCCTCGACGAAGCGTTGGGCGGTCGCGAACCCGATGCCCGTCGTCCCTCCGGTGATAAGTGCAGTCTTGTTGTCGAGCTGTCCCATGACGGGTCTCTCTTCTCTCAGTGGATCGCGTACTTGTGTACCGCTTCGTATATAAAGCAGCGTCTGCCGCCTTTATTCCGCTCGCGGGTATATTTGTTCTCTCCAGTACTGAAACTTGGGAGTGGTCATGGCCGCACGAGGGAGACCGCGCGAGTTCGCGCTCGACGATGCGCTCGACCGCGCGATCGACGTGTTCTGGCGTCAGGGATACGAAGGCACGACGCTCGACGATCTGACCCGCGCCATGAACATCAGCCGCCCGAGCCTCTACGCGGCCTTCGGCAACAAGGAGTCGACGTTCACGAGGGCCGTCGAGCGCTATGCCGCCGTGGACATGGCATACGTCGACGATGCGATTGCGCAGCCCACCGCCCATGGTGTCGCCGAGCACTATCTGTACAGAAATGTGATCGCGATCACCGCTCCCGGCAAGCCAGCCGGATGCCTGTCGATCCAAGGCGGCCTGACGAGCAGCCCAGAGCACCGACGAGTCGTCGACTTCCTCAACGACAGCCGAGCCGCGGGCGAGGCGCGGTTCGTCGAACGTTTTCAGACCGCACTCGAGACGGGCGACCTGGCACCGTCCGAGCGTCCGCGGGAGCTCGCCAAGTATCTCTCGACCGTCACCGCCGGACTAGCCGTGCAGGCTACTGGAGGGGCGACCCGGAGCGAGCTGGAGCAGGTCGCGGCTCGAGCGCTTCTCGCGTTCCCCACGCGCTAGCCACGAATCTCGGACGCGATGTCTATTCCGGTCGATCCCGTTCGACGCAATAGTAGGAGGACGCGACGGGCGGCCTCGCACAAAGGAGTATCACCATGAAGTACATGCTCATCATGCGCGACTCGCAGGAGGCCTTCGAGGCCAGCCAGGAGGTCGACTTCGAAGAGATCATCAACGCCATGGGCGCCTACAACGAGGCGCTGATGAAGGCGGGAGTGCTCGCCGGCGCGGAGGGCCTCGCGCCGGCGACCGAGGGGTTCGTCGTCGACTTCGCCGGCGAGAAGCCGATCGTGACCGACGGTCCATACGGCGAGACGCACGAGCTGTTCAACGGGTTCTGGATCCTCGAGGTCTCGAGCAAGGAGGAGGCCGTCGAGTGGGCGAGCCGCGCACCGCTCGGGCCAGGGTCGAAGCTCGAGGTACGCCGCATCCCGAGCCAGGAGGAGGCGTTCGCCGACTTCGCCGACAACGAGTACGTCAAGAAGGCGGCGGAGCTGCCCGACCGTCACTGAGACGCCGGTGACACCGTGACCGACATCCAGCGCACGGTCGACGCCGTCTGGCGCATCGAGAGCGCGCGCATCGTCGCGACGCTCGCCAAGATGACCGGCGACGTCGGCCTCGCCGAAGACCTCGCGCAGGAGGCGCTCGTCGATGCGCTGACCCAGTGGCCGGTCTCGGGCGTTCCGCAGAACGCGGGCGCCTGGCTCACGGCCGTGGCCAAGCGCAAGGCGATCGACGGGTGGCGCCGGCGGCAACGCCTCGACGAGCGGTACCGGGCCATCGCCCACGACCTGTCGGAGACCACCGAAGACGAGTGGCAGCCGATCGACGACGACGTCGTGCGGCTCGTGTTCACGGCCTGCCACCCCGTGCTCTCGCGTGAATCGCAGGTCGCCCTCACCCTGCGCGTCGTCGCGGGGCTCACGACCGAGCAGATCGCGCGCCTGCTGCTGGTGCCGGTCGCGACCGTGCAGCAGCGCATCGTGCGCGCGAAGAAGACCCTATCGGCGGCGCACGTGCCGTTCGAGACGCCGGATCCGAGCGAGTGGATGTCTCGGCTGAGCGCCGTGCTCGGGGTGGTGTACCTCGTCTTCACCGAGGGCTACGCTGCGACCTCGGGCGACCGGTGGATCCGCACGGAGCTCGCGCACGAGGCACTGCGCCTCGGCCGGATTCTCGCCGAACTGCTGCCGCGCGAGCCCGAGGTGCACGGCCTGGTCGCGCTGATGGAGCTGCAGGCGTCGCGGTTCGGGGCGCGCGTCGACCGCGACGGCGCCCCGATCCTGCTGACCGACCAGGACCGGTCGCGGTGGGACCGCGCGCAGATCGAACGCGGCCGGGCGGCCCTGCGCCGCGTCGACGAGCTGGTGCGTGGCCGCGGCAGCTACGCCCTGCAGGCGTCGATCGCCGAATGCCACGCGATCGCCCCGAGCGTCGACGAGACCGACTGGGATCGCATCGTCGTGCTCTACGAAGCACTCGGACGCATCGCCCCGAGCGCCGTGGTCGAGCTGAACCGCGCCGTCGCGGTGTCGATGGCGACCGGTCCGGCCAACGCGCTCATCATCGTCGACCGTCTGGCGTCGGAGGGTGTGCTGCGCGGATCGCACCTGCTGCCGAGCGTGCGCGGCGAACTGCTCGCCCGGCTGGGGCGGGTCGACGAGGCCCGCTCGGAGCTGATGGCAGCGGCCGGGCTCGCCGGCAATGACCGCGAGAGCGCTGTGCTGCGGGCGAAGGCCGCCGCCCTCTGACTCGCGCACGGGGTTGTCGCGAACGCAACCCCGAAGCATCAGGTCTAGCGAGGTTCGGATACTGGAGACGAGGGCCGCCGTCGGCGGCCCACGAACACGGGAGGAAGATCATGGCTGATCTAGGCGGCCTGGGCGACAAGGCGAAAGACTTCGCGAACAGCGACAAGGGCGAGAAGGCGACGGACTCCGGCATCGACAAGGCCGAGGATGCGGCGAGCAACGCCAGCGGTGGCAAGTTCGACGAGAAGATCGAGGGCGCCGGAGACGCAGCCGACAAGAAGGTCGGCAACTAGGGCGGTGGTCGCGGGGACGGTCGGCGCAAGGACTGTCCCTGCGACCTCGGTTCGGCTCATCGCCCACCCGTGTCAGGTGAGAGGGTGGCATTGGGCAGGCAAGCTCAACGCGAATCCTTGGAGAGTGCGCCAGACGGTTTCTGATGGCGTATTGCTGCCACCCGGAAGGGGCGGAGCGGCCATGCGTCTCAATAGGTAGTGTCGGAGCGTGGTTGAAGAACTAGATGGACAGGTTCGTGCCGTCTGCTCTATGCATCCGAAGTTTCTGGCTGAGCTCGTTATACGAAGGCATGAGGCCTACCACGACGGCGTCGTGCACGCCCGCGGCAAAGGGAACCATTCGATCTCCGTGCAGGGGCGCCCGTATGTAGACCAATCAGTTGTCTCACTTCAGTGGGAGGCGTATCACGAACGGGAGTTTCTGCAACATCTCCGTGATCCGATCTGGCTGCGGGCAGGATCGAAGGTGGCCGAGGAAAACGCACGCGAGATGCGTGAAAGCGTGGCTCGGTTAGCTGACATCCGTGAGGAAATGGCGCGTCGAAGACACACCCCCGATGAGGGCTTCGAACCGACAACCGACCCACCTCGCCCGCTGAATCGGTGGCGATCTTGATGGAGTCGCTTGAACGGTCGGATTCGTGCATTTTCCCCTCAGAAGCCAACAACGCGACCGAGAGCCTGCTCTGGACAATACTGCCAGCACTGGAACGGTCGCGGAGGACTAGCTTCGGGCCCCGCCGTCCCGACGGCAGGCTTTGTGGGAAGTCGGGCTTAAGAAAAGAGAAGTCGGGCTTAAGAAAAGAGTTGAACCCTTGTTGGTACCTCGTCGGTAAGGGCTCCAAAAAAGAGCCAAATCGTTGGCCCTTTCTGACGAGCCCCCTGTCGGATTCGAACCGACGACCCCCGCTTTACAAGAGCGGTGCTCTGGCCAACTGAGCTAAGGGGGCGACGCGCCGAGATTTGGCGCACGTCAATGTTACTGGCCGCGGGCCGAGGGC
>Ga0247803_1000128_pt1 | contig 44818 bp, 46 predicted proteins | sample UWRJL014104B1_FD_180928 | JGI IMG/M metagenome (GOLD analysis project Ga0247803, IMG submission 180928) | Plant litter microbial communities from Arlington Agricultural Research Station in Wisconsin, United States - UWRJ-L014-104B-1 | ecosystem: Environmental > Terrestrial > Plant litter >... | reverse complement strand
GCGCTGAGTGGATCGGCGACCCGGACTGGGGCCCGCACATCCGCGTTCTCCCGTTCGGGGCGGAATTCGCCGCCCTGCGCACAGCGAGCGCCAGCCGGACGGACTTCGCGGCGGCCCTGCCCGACCACTGGGTGGACCAGCTGGCGGTCGTCGGCACCGCCGCATCCGCACGACGACGCATCAACGAGCTGCACGCGGCCGGAGCCACAAGCGTTGTTCTCATCCCGGCCGGCCCTGACCCTGTGAATGCGCTGGAGTCGCTGGCCGCGGTCCTGTCGGAGCGGCCGGGCGACGCCTAGTCTGGAACAAACCGAAGGAGCAGAAACATGGGATTCCTCGATCGCCTCCTGGGCCGACCCGAACAGCCGGAGCAGCCCCGCCGCGCGGCGGCTCCCCAGCGCACCGACGACGAGATCGCCGTGGAGCGCTACCGGTACCTCCTGCGCACGGCGCCGCCCGAAACCATCGAGCAGGTGCACACCGAAGCCTTCAGCAAGCTCACCGACGAACAACGCGACTTGCTCTTCCAGCAGCTGACCGAGAACGCGATGGAGGGCGAACGCCCCGCCAACGCCGAACCGGCCACTCTCGCCAAGTCCGCCACCCGGGCCGAACTGCGCCAGCCCGGCACCCTCGACCGGGCGTTCGGCGGCGATCAGGCCGGCGGCCGACAGGGTCCCGGCTTCGGCAGCATGCTCGGCGCCTCCCTGCTGGGCACCGTCGCCGGTTACGTCGTCGGCTCGGCGATCGTGGGCGCCTTCCTGCCCGATGCCGGCGGTGAGGCGGATGCCTCCGGCGAGTCCGGCGACACCGGCGCGGACCCGGGCACCGACCCCGGCGCCGAGACCACCGCCGACTCGAGCGGCGATTTCGGCGGCGACTCCGGGGGCTGGGGCGACTTCGGGGGCGGCGATTTCGGCGGGTTCTAACCGGACGCGCACCGCCCCAACCCTGTACTGTCGAAGGTAGCTTCGAATTGATTGCTGCCGGGGCGGCAGAAGGGTGTGGTGCGGCGTGAGCAGGCAGGATGGCAGCGACCGGCAGACCACCGGTGCCGGCGTCGACGACACCACCGCCACGATGCTGCACATCGACATGGATGCGTTCTTCGCGTCCGTGGAGTTGCTCGACCACCCCGAACTGGTGCACCTGCCCGTCGTCATCGGCCACCGCTCCGGCCGGTCCGTGGTGACCGCCGCCAACTACGTCGCCCGCAAGTACGGCGTCAATTCGGCCATGCCGATGGCCATCGCCCTGCGCCGTTGCCCGGCCGCGATCGTGCTCGAACCGCACATGAGCCGGTACGCGGAGGTGTCCCGCCAGGTGATGGGGATCTTCACCGACATGACGCCGATGGTCGAACCGCTCAGCATCGACGAGGCCTTCCTGGATGTGGCCGGCGCCCGGCGCCTGCACGGCTCACCGGCCCAGATCGCCGAGAAGATCCGGGCACGCGTGTTCGCCGAAACCGGTCTGACCTGCTCGGTCGGTGCCGCGTCGACGAAGTTCGTGGCCAAGCTGGCCTCCGGCCGGGCCAAACCGGACGGACTGCTGGTGATTCCCGCTGAGGACACCATCGGGTTCCTGCATCCGCTGCCCGTCGGCGCCCTGTGGGGCGTGGGCGCCACCACGGAACAGGCGCTGCTCGGGCTCGGGCTCCGGCAGGTGCGCGACATCGCGCACGCCCCGATCGAGATGTTGCAGCGCGCCGTTGGCGTCGCGGCCGCGCACAAGCTGCACGACCTGTCCTGGGGCATCGATCCGCGCACGATCAACCTCGAACGGGAAGAGAAAAGCGTCGGCCACGAGGTCACCTTCGAGCACGACGTCACGGATGTGGCCCGGTTGCGCAGCGAACTCCTGCGCCAGTCCGACGCCGTGGCGGCCAAGCTCCGCGGCAACGGCCTCGTCGCGCGCACCGTGGTGCTCAAGCTCCGTTACGCCGACTTCAGCACGGTGACCCGCTCCCGCACCCTGAACGAGCCGACCAATGTGGGCCGGCGGATCTACGAGGAGGTCGCCGCGAGCTTCGACGTGCTCGCCGCCCGGGGCATCCGGGTGCGCCTCATCGGGGTGCGTGCGGAGCAGCTCGGCACCGGCGACGGCGCCGGGATGGGCCTGTGGGACGATGACGACGACTGGCGTGAGGCCGAGCTGGCCGTGGACACCGTCACAGCCAGGTTCGGCCGGGGGGTCGTGCGGCCGGCCTCGCAGCTGCGCGGCGGCAGCGCCCCGAAGCGCGACGTGCACCCGTTCGGGACGCCCCAAGGGGAAGGGGAGTAGCCTCTCATCATGACTAATCTCGCCTTGAAGCTCGCAGAAAACGCTCGATCCATCGGCGTCAGGTCGGCCTACGGGGACCCCGTGCAGATCGAGGGCGTCACCATCGTTCCGGTCGCCCTGGTGCAGTACGGATTCGGCGGCGGCGGCGAAGGTGACGACTCGGCCGCTGCGGCCGGCGGTGGCGGCGGTGGCATGGCCATCCCGATCGGCGCCTACGTGAAGTCCGGCGGCGCGGCCCGCTTCGAGCCGAACGTGATCTCGCTGCTCGCCGTCGGCATCCCCTTCGTCTGGGTCTCCGGCAAGGCCATCGCCCGGATCATCCGCGCGATCAAGCGCTGACCGGCCCAGGCCCGGCGCCCGGGTCACGCCGACCCAGTCAGCTCGCGCCATCTCGACCGGCTCGATGAGCGGATGGGTGTCGTGCGGCGTCTTATCGCGCCCGGATACGCCCGCAGGGTTCTATACTCGAAGCGAACAACACGGGAGTCCGGTGAACCGGGCTGAGAGGAAGCTACTTCAGCTTCGACCGTCGAACCTGATCTGGATCATGCCAGCGCAGGGAGGCTTCTCAATCCCGTGCCCAGTATTCCTCTACGGAAAGGGCACGAACAGTGCACGCATCACTCAACACTCTGTCTTCTCACACACCGACCTCCTCCACGTCGCGTAAACCGCGGGTGCTGAAATGGCGGGTCGTCGACATCGTCGTGGCCAGCGTCATCGGCGTGGCCAGCGGTGTGATCTTCTGGGCCTGGGGTTTGGCCTGGTCGCCGCTGAGCGCCCTGCTGGCCTTCACCCCCGGCCTCGAGGGTCTCCTGGCCGGCGGCTGGCTGTTCGCCGGCGTGCTCGGCGGGCTCATCATCCGCAAGCCAGGTGCGGCCGTGTACACCGAGGTGGTCGCCGCCGTCGTCTCGATGCTCATCGGCACCCAGTGGGGCTTCTCCACCCTGATCTGGGGCGTGGTCGAGGGACTGGGCGCCGAGATCGTGCTGGCCCTGTTCTTCTACGCCAACTGGCGTCTGGGTGTCGCCCTGCTGGCCGGCGCCGGCGCCGGCGTCGCGGTCGGCCTGCTCGACACGACCTTCACGAGCTACGCGGCCCTGGACATCGGCTACAAAGCCGTCTACTTCGTCTCCGCCGTCGTCTCTGGCACCGTGCTGGCCGGGCTGCTGTCCTGGTTGGCGGTTCGCGGGCTCGCCCGCACCGGCGCGCTCAGCCGGTTCGCCGCCGGCCGTGAATCCGGCCCGGCCGACCGGGCGCTCAGCCAGCCCGCCCAGTGACCGGCGCCAGGGTCACGGCGTCCGGCTGGGGCTGGCGGCACGCCGGCCGGGCCAGGCCCGCGGTCTCCGGCCTGGATCTGGACATCCGCCCAGGGGAGCGGGTGCTCGTTCTCGGGCCCAGCGGTGCCGGCAAGAGCACGTTGATGCACGCCCTCGCCGGCGTCCTCGGCGATGACGAGGACGGCGACGAGACCGGCGAACTCCTCGTGGACGGCCGGCGACCCAGCGCGTCCCGCGGCCGGGTGGGCCTGGTGCTGCAGGACCCGGATTCCCAGGTCGTCCTCGCCCGGGTGGGTGACGACGTCGCCTTCGGCTGCGAGAACCTGGCCGTGCCGCGCGCGGAGATCTGGCCGCGGGTCGGCCAGGCCCTCGCCGACGTGGGCCTTGACCTGCCGCTGCGGCACCCGACCAGCGCCCTCAGCGGCGGCCAGAAACAGCGCCTGGCGCTGGCCGGGGTGCTCGCCATGCGCCCCGGCCTGGTGCTGCTCGACGAACCCACCGCGAACCTCGACCCAGAGGGTGTCGTCGAGGTGCGGGACGCCGTGCTGCGCTCGGTGGAGGCCTCCGGGGCGACCCTCATCGTGATCGAGCACCGCGTCGCGGTCTGGCAGCACGTGGTCGACCGCATCATCGTGCTCGACCCGGCCGGCGGGGTCCTCGCCGACGGTCCCACCGACACTGTTCTCAGCGCCGAAGGCGAGCGGCTGGCCGCCGCCGGGGTCTGGATTCCGCGGTTCCCCCCGTCGCCGCCCGAGCGCCGGGACCGTTCGGAGGTGCCCGCCGCCGAGGTTCTGCTTCGCGCCGAGGGTCTTGTCGTCGGGCGGGTGCCGTTCGCCCGCAAACGAGCCGTCGCCGTCGCGGGCGACCTCGACCTGACCCTGGAATCCGGCACCGCAACCGCTCTCACCGGCCCCAACGGCACCGGCAAGTCGACCCTGGCCCTCACCCTCGCCGGGCTCCTCGCCCCGGCGGGTGGGCACCTCGCCGCGGCGGATGCGCTGGCCGCCGGGCTCGGGCCGGCCCCGCACCGTTGGCGCTCCCGCGACCTGCTCGAGCGCGTCGGTACCGTCTTCCAGGACCCCGAGCACCAGTTCCTGGCCGGCACCGTGCGGGGCGAGCTCGCCATCGGTCCCCGCGCCCTCGGCCTCGGCGGCGCCGCCCAGACGGAGCTGGTGGACGCCCTGCTGCACCGGCTGCGCCTGGACCATCTCGCCGACGCGAACCCGTTCACCCTGTCCGGCGGTGAGAAACGCCGACTGTCGGTCGCGACGGTGCTGGCCACACGACCCCGGCTGCTGGTCCTGGACGAACCCACCTTCGGGCAGGATTCGCGCACCTGGGCCGAGCTGGTGCGCCTGCTGGCCGAATTGCTCGACACCGGCACCGCCGTGCTGGCCGTCACGCACGACGAGCAGTTCGTGTCCGCGCTGGCGGATGCCCGGCTCACCCTGGTGCCGGGTCCAGCGCCGGCCGGCGGCCCCGGCGTCGCCACCGGCAGTGTCAGCGCCGGGCGGGTGGCGACCGGCAGGGTGAACGCCGGACTGCGCCAGCGCACCGGAACGGAGCCATCGTGAGCCTGATGACGCCGGAGATCCGGCCGAGCGTGATCGCCAGGGTGAACCCGGTGGCCAAGCTCGCCGTGGCGCTGCTGATCAGCTGCGCCCTGATGCTCTCCATCGACTGGGTCTCGGCAGCGGTCGCGCTCGCTCTCGAGGCCGTGCTGCTGGCCTGGTGCGGGCTGAGTGCCCGCCAGTTCTGGCTGCGCACCGCGCCGGTATGGATTGCCGCGCCGTTCGCCGTGCTCACGACGGTGCTCTACGGGCAGGACTCTGGCGCGGTGCTGTTCAGCGCCGGGTTCGTCTCGGTGACGGAGGGGTCGGTGGCCCTGGCCCTCGCGATCGGGTTGCGGATCCTGGCCATCGGCATCCCCGGCATCGTCCTGCTGGCCACCACCGACCCCACCGACCTCGGCGACGGACTCGCGCAGGTGCTGCGCCTGCCGGCCCGGTTCGTGCTCGGCGCGCTGGCCGGGTTGCGCCTGGTGGGCATGTTCATCGACGATTGGCACTCCCTGGCCCTGGCCAGGCGGGCCCGCGGCGTGGGCGACGGCGGCGGGCTGCGCGGCCGGGCCCGCCGGTTCGGCGGGCTCGCGTTCGCCCTGCTGGTGCTCTCGGTGCGACGCGGCAGCAAGCTCGCCACGGCCATGGAGGCCAGAGGCTTCGGCAGCGACATCCCGCGCACCTGGGCCAGGGAATCGGTGTTCGGTGTGCGTGACGGCCTCGTCGTGGCGATCGGGGCCGTCATCGCCGCCACCGCCATCACGGCGGCCATTCTGGCGGGGACGTGGCATTTTGTGCTCGCCTGACCTGGTCGGCCCGGTCCTGGACGCCGTTCGGGCGCTGGGCCGGCATCCGGTCGGCGACCGTGCGGTGATCCTCATCGACGGTCCAAGCGGCGCCGGCAAGAGCACCCTCGCCGACGCCGTGCTGGCCGCGTGGCCGGGCCCGGACCGGCCGACGCTGGTGCGCCTGGACGACGTCTATCCGGGCTGGGGCGGCCTGGACTCCGCCATCGACCAGATCGGCCGGCTGGTGCTGGGCGCCCGGCACGCGGGCCGGCCCGCGGCCTGGCAACGGTACGACTGGGCGTTGGCCGGCCCGGCCGAATGGCACGGCGTCGACCCCGGCCTGCCCCTCGTGATCGAAGGCTGTGGCGCCCTCGCCGCGGCGCATTCCGCCCTGAGCGACGTGAGGGTGTGGCTGGATGCCGACGACGGCATCCGCAAGCAGCGTGCGCTGGCACGTGACGGTGGCGGTTTCGAAGCGCACTGGGACCAGTGGCAGCAGGACTGGGAGGCGTACCGCCACCGGGACCAGCCCGAACGGTGGGCGACCGTGCGGCTCGCCGGCACACCGTTGGGCTCGGACGCTCCGGCGGCGCCTGAGGCGAAAGCCGGGCCGCAGCAGTAAGTTGGGGTCATGACTACCCCGCAGAGTGAGAACACCGAATACACCGTGGAGTTCGTGGACGGCCCTCTGGAGGGCCAGACCGACACCCGCGTGCTCCTGCACGGCGCACACGACGCCCGGATCAGCATGGTCGCCGCCGTTGACAGCATGGAGTCGCTGTTCTGGTACGACGAGGTCGACAGCCGTGAGGTGCAGGGCAAGCTGCACGTGCGCTACGCCTTCGACTCCTCTGACAGCGACCCGATCGAATCGAACGACGAGCCCGACTGAATCGCGGCCCCGACAGCGCAGCCCCGACCGGCGGTGGCTACCAGCTGTCGACGAGAGCGCTGATCACCGGAACGGGGTTCAGCAGACGCCAGCCCGGCCCGGGATCGGTCAGGGTGCGCTCCAGCTCCAGCGTGGACGAGACACTCTCGCCGAACGCATCCACCGTGACCCGGCCGATCTTCGCGCCGGCCCGCCCGGTCGTCACGTCGTCGAGGGCCACCTCGGCGTTGCTGGGGGCGGCGGCCTGCCAGCCGAACCGGGTCTTCGGCGTGCCGACGACGGCATCGGCCGAATCGCCCCATGCCGTCGTGAGGGTCGCGTAGCCGTCACCCTCCGCCAGGACCGGCAGCTCGGTCACCCCGGCCCGTGCCGAGGCCATCAGCGCCGTCAGGTCGGCGGTGAGGGTGTCGTAGTCCGGCTCGCCCAGGAAGGCGCCGGCGAAGGTGAAGGTCTTCTCCGCGGCGACCACGGTGGCCGTGAACAGGAAGCAGACCCCGCCGGCGTCGGTGTAACTGCGGGAGATGCCGGTGATGCCCTCCTCGGGCAGGTAGGCCGTGGTGTTGTTGACGCCGCGCTGGCCGACCAGGGCGGATGCCGGCTGCTTGATGATGTCGGCGATCACGGGGTTCGTGGCCGCCAGGGCCGCGATCCTGGCCAGGTCGGCGCCGGTGCCGGCGCTGCCGTCCGCCAGGCCGTTGGCGTCGACGACGGTGGTGTCCGGCATGCCGTTTGCGGCCAGCCAGGCGTTGGCGGCGGTGAGGTAGTCGTTGACCGAACCGAACGCCCACCGGGCGAGCGTGTCGGCGTGGTTGTTGCTGGAGCCGAGGATCATGGCCTGCAACATCTCCCGCTCTGTCCAGCTCTCGCCGGGGAAGACGATCACGGTGCGCGCATCCTCTGCCGTGTAGTCGAGGTAGTCCTGGTAGTCGGCGGTGACCAGCGAGTAGGCCGGACCGGGCTCGCCGACGGTGAGCGGCTTGGTGTCGAGAACAACGAGAGCCGTGATGATCTTGGCGGCGGATGCCATCGGCAGGGGGTCGCTGCCGCCGCCGATGGCGATGGGGTCGACGCCCAGGGCCTCGGTCGCGGTGTCCGCCGCCGGGTCTGCCGTGGTGCTCTCCCCGGCCCCGGCGTCCACGGGTGTCACGGCGAGGATGCCACTGGTGCCCGCCGCCGGCAGCACCGGGGTGGACGCGGTCACGGTCGGATCCGGCACGGTGAGGGCGACCGTGGCGTGGGGGAGCGGGCCGAGCAGGGTGGCGGGCCCGTACACCCCGATCATCAAGATGACGAGGGTCCCCACCGAAATACCGATGACCCGGCCAGGTCGAAATCTACTCATGGTTCAGGGTAGCCGACCTCGGTCACGCCCAGCCCAGCTCGTGCAGCCTGTCGTCGTCAATGCCGTAGAAATGGGCGATCTCGTGCACGAGGGTGACGTGAACCTCGTCGCGCAGCTCGTCCAGGTCGGAGACTGTGGCCAGCAGCGGCTCACGGAACAGGATGATGCGGTCGGGCATCTCGCCGAAGCCGTACTGGCCGCGTTCGGTCAGCGCGACACCGTCATACAGGCCCAGGATGTCCAGGGTGCCGTCTTCGGGCCGGTCCTCCACCACGAAGATGATGTTCTCCAGGCCGTCGACCATGTCATCGGGCAGCAGATCGAGTTCGTCGATGACGAGGCGTTCGAAGTCGTCATGGCTGAGGGTGAGCATCCATTCAGCATGCCATGCGGTGACCGCAAAAAGTCCCGGCCTGCTTGGCCGGGACTTCTTGTTTCATTGGGGTGAGTAACGGGGCTTGAACCCGCGACCTCCTGGACCACAACCAGGCGCTCTACCAGCTGAGCTATACCCACCATGTGCCGCTTCACTCTGACGAGCGAAGGCAACTCAAGAATTCTATTACACGTTTTGGGTGAAGTTGTTCACAACGGCCGCTGCGTGCGATTTTGCTTCGGCACTTGTGGGTCCGGGGTCGGCCACGAAGACGCTCTGGCGGTAGTACGCGAGCTCGCGAATCGACTCGAGGATGTCGGCAAGCGCGCGGTGGCCGCCGTCTTTGGCGGGTGCGTTGAAGTACGCCCGCGGGAACCACCGGTGGGCGAGTTCCTTGATCGACGAGACATCGACGTTGCGGTAATGCAGCTGCTTGTCCAGGCGCGGCATGTACCGGGCCAGGAAGGCCCGGTCGGTGCCGATGGAGTTGCCGGCCAGGGGGGCGCGCTGGTCTTCGGGCACAAAACGCAGGACGTACTCGAGTACCTGGTACTCGGCGTCGGCCACGCTCACGCCATTGGGGATCTCCTCGATCAGTCCGGAGGAGGTGTGCATGTTGCGCACGAAGTCGCCCATGTTCTCCAGGGCCGAGGCGTCGGGCTTGATCACGATGTCGAGGCCGGGGTCGAGAATGTTGAGGTCGAAGTCGGTGACGACCACCGCAATCTCCACGAGTTCGTCGTTGTTGATGTCGAGCCCGGTCATTTCACAGTCGATCCACACCAACCGGTCACTGCTATTTGTCATGGGCCGAGTCTAGCGGTGGCCCCGGACAGGGTTCCCTGATCGCACGGCCCGACCGGCGCTCGTAGACTGACGGTGATGCTTACAACACTCGCCATCCTGCTGCTGCTCAACGCCGTCTGGAACGTCCTGGTCTGGCCACGCTTCTACAAGAGGGTCAGTCAGGACGATCGGGCGCGGGATGCGTCCGGCAAGCCGACACCGTTCCTGATCGTGCACGCCGTACTGGTCGGGGTGTCGCTGCTGTTGGCGGTCGTCTCCGCTGTCGTGGCCGTCATCGCTCTGGTCAACGGTTAGGACCGGGCATGGAACTCATCTTCTTCTCCTCGGCGTTCTGTGAGCCGTGCCTGCAGACCCGCGCCATCCTGGCCGAGGTCGAACGGCTGGTGCCGGCGGCCACGGTGCGGGAACTCGACGTGGCGCACGACAACGCGGCCGCCGAGGCGGCAGGGATCCGCAACACCCCCACGATCATCGTGCAGAACGCCGCCGGCGACGAAGTGTTCCGCGCGACGGGTGTACCGACGCTCGCCCAGGTGCTCGTGGCCACGGCCAAAGCCCTGTAGGCGCGCCGACGCCGGAGGAGCCGCCCGGACTGCGGTATCGTTGGAGCGCTATGCGCCCCCGTAGCTCAGGGGATAGAGCAGGAGCCTTCTAATCTCTTTGTCGCAGGTTCGAATCCTGCCGGGGGCACAGCACAACCCCGCCGGGATCGCCGGCGGGGTTGTTTTTTCGTTCACGCCGGGGCCAGCGTCACCGGGTGAGCGGGCGGATGTGCAGCCTGTCACCGGCGCCCACTTGATAGATTCGTCACATGCGAGAACTACAGCAGCGAATCATCCAGGACCTGCACGTGACTGCGTCCATCGACCCGGCTCTGGAGATCCGGCGCCGCATCAACTTCCTCAAGGACTACCTTCTGGCCAGCGGAGCGAAGGGCCTGGTCCTCGGGATCAGCGGAGGCCAGGACTCCTCCCTCGCCGGGCGCCTGTGCCAGCTGGCGATCGAGGAGCTCACCGTCGAGGGCCACACCGTGCGCTTCATCCCGGTGCGGCTGCCCTATGCCGTGCAGCGGGACGAGGACGACGCGCAGCTGGCCCTGGAATTCATTGCCCCGGAGTCGAACCTCACCTTCAACATCCAGCGCGCCGTCGACGGTTTCGAGGCCGAATACGCCGTCAGCACCGGAGCCCCGATGCCCGACTTCGACAAGGGCAACGTCAAGGCTCGCGCGCGGATGATCGCCCAGTACGCCATCGCCGGCGCCCAGGGCCTGCTGGTGGTCGGCACCGACCACGCGGCGGAGGCCGTGACCGGTTTCTTCACCAAGTACGGTGACGGCGGCGCCGATCTGCTGCCGCTGACCGGTCTCACCAAGCGGCAGGGCCGGGCGCTGCTGATGGAGCTCGGCGCTCCGGAGCACCTCTACCTCAAGGCGCCCACCGCCGACCTGCTGGACGACAACCCGGGTCAGACCGACGAGGCCAACCTGGGCATGCAGTACGAGCACATCGACGACTTCCTCGAGGGCAAGACCGTGGACGACCAGGTGGCAGAGGCCATTGAGCGCCGCTACCTGAGCACCGAGCACAAGCGCCAGGTGCCGGCATCCCTGTTTGACGACTGGTGGAAGTAGCCAGGACCCAGCCCGCCGGTCGGTGACTCGCGGCCAGGGCAGCAGAAACGCCGGCCCGCGAAAGCGGACCGGCGTTTGTGGTTTGGAGCGTGGGGCCTAGGCCTTCGGCAGCGGCGCTGGGCGCACTTCCAAGGCCTGGACGTCGTCGAGGAGACGCTGGGTCTCCGTTGACGGCGACGCGCTGGACGACGATGCGGACGGGGACGCTGTCGCCGGAACGTAGCCGAGGGGCTGCGCGGCCGGTGCCTGTGCCGGTGCGGCGGGGGTCGCGAACTGGTCGTGGTGCTGCTGCGCCACCCAGGCGTCCTGCTCGGCCAGGAGGTTCTTCTCGGTGGAGGTGTTCTGCGTCTTCCACCGGTCCAGGTCGCCCTGGAAGATCTTCCGGGCGCGGGACGGCTTCTTCTGCCAGTCGATGAGGCGGTCGCGGAACTCCACGAGCGCCGGTTCGAGCTGGTAGCCGAAGGTGGCCGAGGTGCGCTTGAGCTCGGCCAGCTGGTGGGCTGCCCAGTCCGCCGCGATGCTCGATCCCTTGATCGGCAACAGCCGGATCTGGATGTCGGCCATGCCGACGGCACGATCGTTCATCACCTGCTCCTGCGGGGTCAGGGAGTTCCAGACGGATGCCTCGGTCGCGGCATCCACGATCGACCCGATGGCCGCGGCCTTGAGCTCGCGGTCGTGCTGGGCGAGCAGGCGCGCAATGGCACCTCGCGCGATCCAGGCCGCCAGGAGGCTGGCCACGATAATTGCGACGATCAGCACGACGGCGCTGAAAATCACGGGCTGGTTCCTGGTCGCTGAGAGCCAGGTTACGAAATCATTCCACCACTGCATGTGCGGAACGCTACCGCCTGGTTCGGCGCATGGCCGGGAACCGTGACGGCGTGGCCGATAGACGGTGTCAAACCGGGATGTGCCGGGGGTCAGGTCGGTGGGGCAGGTGGGCCGTCGGCGGGTCGGCCGGCCGGCGCGGTGGCCGGGTCTTCGAGGGTGTCGCGACTGAGCATGGCGGCGCCCGCGACCGCGGAGGGCATGGCCACGACGGCCAGGAAGGGCAGGAGGAACAACAGGTACGCCGCCGCGCCGAAGCCGACCGCGACGCCGCGCCGCACGCGCAACGCCCGGCGACGTTCCCGCACCGTGAAGCCGCGGGCGTCGAAGGCGAATCCGGTGAGCTCCACCGCCAGCAACCAGCCGCCCAGGACGGCACCGAACACCGCGACCAGGATCGGCCCCACGAGGGGAATGAACCCGCTGGCCAGGAGCAGCAGGCCGACGCCGACGGCGGGCAGTAGGAGCCGGAGGCCGTCGCCGATGGCGCGGCCGAGCGACCGCCAGAATCCGCGCTCGGGGGCGGTGGGCGGGTTCCCGAGGTTGGTTTCGACGGCGCGCCAGATCCGCTCGTAGAACGGGTCGCCGACCACCAGGGTGACGGCGGTGAAGGTGTAGACGACCACGAGCGCGGCGACCAGCACGAAGACCAGGGCCGCGGCCACCCGGGTCGTGAGCATCACGGGCTCGGCCCAGCCGTCGGCGAAGGGGGTCGCCCAGGTGACCAGGGTGTCCAGGTTCACGAGCAGCAGCACGATCCCGACGAGGTACACGGCGCCGACGACCACCGCCGGAATCGCGCCGAGCAGCATCAGCTTGGGCGAGGTGATCCACATGCCGAAACCGCGACCCAGGTAGCCCACCCCCGCGAGCAGATCGGCAACCAGCCCTCGCCGGGACCGGGCTGGCTGGGCGGGGTTCGGCTGGGGCAACATCGTTTCAGCGTAGCGGCGTCACGGCCCGGCTTCAGCGGAAGCAGTCGGCCGCGTCATCGATGCGCCAGAAGGCGCCCAGTTCGATGCGCCGGGTGGACATCACCAGGCGGCGGGCCAGGTACCGCTCGCCGTCGGCATGCGCCTCGCGTTCGATGTGCCCCAGGACCGCCCCGGACCGGTCGACCACTCGCCAGAGACCGTCGCGCACGGCGATCAGGCTCGGACCGTTGCGCCGTGCGGGGTTGCCGGCCCGGGCCGGTCGGACGCCGTTGGCGATGGTCGTGGGTCGTACCGCCATGGTGAGAGGGGTCATGGTGTGCTCCAGACGAAAGGGCGGGCGCGGTTGCCGTTGGCCTCACGTTAGAGCGGGCCACCGACATCCGCGCCCGCCCTCATCCGGGACCGACGCGCCGGGCTAGTTCATGCCGGTGCCGTGCACGGCGTGCGGCTCGATGGCGGCGATCTCGTCGGCGTCCAGCGCCGGTGCGTCCAGCGCCGCCACGGTCTGTTCGAGCTGACCGATGCTGCTGGCGCCCACGAGCACGCTGGTGACCTGCGGCTGGCGCAGGATCCAGGTGACGGCGAGCTGGGCCAGGGTCTGGCCGCGGTCGGCGGCGATGGTGTTCAGGGCGCGGGCGCGCTCGAGGTAGGTGGCGCTGAGCGAGCTCTCGTTCAGGAACCGGCTGGTGGCGACCCGGGAATCGGAGGGCACGGAGCCGCTGAGATAGCGGTCGGTCAACAGGCCCTGCGCGAGCGGGGAGAAGACGATGCTGCCCATGCCGAGGTCGTCGAGCACCGGGAACAGTCCGTCTTCGATGTGCCGGTCGAACATGGAGTAGCGCGGCTGGTGGATCAGGAGGGGGATCTTGTGCTCGGCCAGGGCGGCGTACGCGGCAACGGTCTGCTCCGGGCTGTAGTTGGAGATGCCGGCGTACAGCGCCTTGCCCGATTGCACGGCCGTGGCCAGGGCGCCCATGGTCTCCTCGATGGGGGTTTCCGGGTCGGGGCGGTGGGAGTAGAAGATGTCGACGTAGTCCAGGCCCAGGCGACCCAGGCTCGCGTCCAGCGACGAGAGCAGGTACTTGCGCGAACCGAAGTCGCCGTAGGGGCCCGCCCACATGTCGTAGCCGGCCTTGCTGGAGATGATCATCTCGTCGCGATACGGGCGGAAGTCTTCGGCGAAGATGCGGCCGAAGTTGGTTTCGGCGGAGCCGGGAGGCGGGCCGTAGTTGTTGGCCAGGTCGAAGTGGGTCACGCCCAGGTCGAAGGCGCGGCGCAGGATGCCGCGCTGGGTGTCGATGGGGCGTTCGTGGCCGAAGTTGTGCCACAGGCCCAGCGACAGCGCGGGAAGTTTCAGGCCACTGCGCCCGGTTCGGCGGTACGGCATCTCGGAATAGCGGTTCTCTGCAGCTTCGAAGGTCATGAACTCACTCTAGATCCGCGCCCCCTCCCCAGACGGCTGTTGGCACGGGTTCTGCACAGCCGGGACGGCCGGCGCCGGCGCCCGGCGCCGGCCGGCGGAGGATGGCGGTAGCGCGGCCCGGGAACACGAACCCGGCACGAGGACTGCTCCCGGGTCGCGTTCACCGCCACCCGCCTCGTGCCGCCCAGGAGCCTCCCGTGACCGACACCATCGCACTGACCGGAATCGTCGCCACCACCCCGCGCCATCTGGTGACGAGTTCGGGCCTGGCCATCACCTCGTTCCGGCTGGCCTGCCGGCAGCGCCGCTTCGACAGGGTGAAGAACGCCTGGGTGGACGCCGACACCAACTGGTACACCGTCTCCAGTTTCCGGCAGCTCGCCCACAACGTGGTGCAGTCGGTGCACAAGGGCGAGCCGGTGGTGGTGACCGGGCGCCTGCGCATCCGTGACTGGGAGAACGAGGATCGGGCCGGCACCTCCGTCGAGGTGGAGGCCGACGCCGTGGGCCACAACCTCAGCTGGGGGACGACGGCCCTGGTGCGCAGCATTGCTCCGGCGGCCGCCGAGCAGCGGGATGCTGACCCTGCCGTTCAGACCGGCCCTGACGGCTCGCAGGGGGAATCGGAAACACAGTCCGCCTAGACTCGACTTCTCGGTCGCAGCGTGCGGCGGTGGGGGAGGACTACGCGTGGCCCGGATCTTGGACGCACCCGTTCGGCGCAGCCGCAGAGCGACGACCTGGGCAGCGTGTCTTGTCCTCGGACTGGGTCTGGCCGGCTGCTCCGTCACTCCCGGTGAGGCGTCGACCCCGACACCGACCGCCTCCGCGACGACCACGCCCACCCCGACCGAGGCTGCGCCGCCGGCCCTGCTGCCCGAGGGCACGGCCGCCGAGAACCTGCCGTACTTCGATTCGGTCATCACCGCGGCACTCGCCGCCGACCCCAACGCGGCCGGTCGCGGCTACATCGACGCCCTGGTCGCCGCCGGGTTCGACAAGACCACCATGGAGGTCACCTCCGACACCACCACCAAGGGTGAACCGGCCGACTCCATCCAATTCTCCGCGCGCGTCAACGGAGAATGCCTGATCGGCCAGAACGGTCCCTCCTCCGGCGGCTACCACAGCATCGCCACCCCCCTGCTCGCAACCGGAACGTGTCTCGTCGGAGCCACGCGCCAAATAGACTGGTAAACACTATGGCTGAATTCATTTACTCGATGGTGCGTGCGCGCAAAGCCATTGGAGACAAGCTCATCCTCGACGACGTCACGATGTCGTTCTTCCCCGGAGCCAAGATCGGCGTGGTGGGCCCCAACGGTGCCGGTAAGTCCACGATCCTCAAGATCATGGCCGGGCTCGACACCCCGAGCAACGGTGAGGCCCGGCTGTCGCCCGGCTACTCCGTGGGCATCCTGATGCAGGAGCCGCAGCTGGACGAGACCAAGACCGTGCTGGAGAACGTGCAGGAAGGCGTTGGCCCGATCAAGGCCAAGGTCGACAGGTTCAACGAGATCAGCGCCGCACTGGCCGAACCCGACGCCGACTTCGACACCCTGCTCGAAGAAATGGGCACGCTGCAGGAAGAGATCGACGCGGCCGACGCCTGGGACCTCGACTCCCAGCTGGAACAGGCGATGGATGCGCTGCGCACCCCGCCGGGCGACTACTCGGTCGTCGACCTCTCCGGTGGTGAGAAGCGCCGCGTCGCCCTGTGCAAGCTGCTGCTGCAGAAGCCTGACCTGCTCCTCCTGGACGAACCGACTAACCACCTCGACGCCGAAAGCGTGCTGTGGCTCGAGCAGCACCTCGCCAAGTACCCCGGCGCCGTCCTCGCCGTCACCCACGACCGGTACTTCCTCGACCACGTGGCCGAGTGGATCGCCGAAATCGACCGCGGCCACCTGTACCCGTACGAGGGCAACTACTCCACCTACCTGGAGAAGAAGCAGGAGCGCCTGCAGGTGCAGGGCAAGAAGGACGCCAAGCTCTCCAAGCGCCTCGCCGAGGAACTCGACTGGGTGCGCTCCAACGCAAAGGGCCGTCAGGCCAAGTCGAAGGCCCGTCTGGCCCGGTACGAAGAAATGGTCAACGAGGCCGAGCGCGGACGCAAGCTCGACTTCGAAGACATCCAGATCCCCGTCGGCCCGCGCCTGGGCGCCCAGGTCATCGACGCCAAGAAGCTGAAGAAGGGCTTCGGCGACCGGGTCCTGGTCGAAGATCTCTCTTTCACCCTGCCGCGGAACGGCATCGTCGGCGTCATCGGCCCGAACGGTGTGGGTAAGACCACCCTGTTCAAGACCATCGTCGGCCTCGAGCCGCTGGATGCCGGTGACCTGAAGATCGGCGAGACCGTCGACATCTCCTACGTCGACCAGTCCCGCGGTGGCATCGACCCGAACAAGTCGCTCTGGGAGGTCGTCTCCGACGGCCAGGACTACATCCAGGTCGGCAAGACCGAGGTGCCCTCACGCGCCTACGTGTCCACCTTCGGCTTCAAGGGTCCGGACCAGCAGAAGAAGGCCGGTGTGCTCTCCGGTGGTGAGCGCAACCGCCTGAACCTCGCGCTGACCCTCAAGCAGGGCGGCAACCTGTTGCTGCTCGACGAACCGACTAACGACCTGGACGTCGAAACGCTCGGCTCGCTCGAGAACGCGCTGCTCGAATTCCCCGGCTGCGCCGTGGTCATCACCCACGACCGGTGGTTCCTGGACCGCATCGCCACGCACATCCTCTCCTACGAGGGCACGGCGGAGGACCCGGGTAACTGGTACTGGTTCGAGGGCAACTTCGAGTCCTACGAGCAGAACAAGATCGAGCGGCTCGGCCCGGACGCGGCCAAGCCGCACCGGTCCGCGTACCGCAAACTGACCCGCGACTAGGAGCCCCATGCGGCTGCACGTTCCCATCCGGCTGCGCTGGTCGGACCTCGACGCCTACGCCCACGTCAACAACGCCGAGATGCTGCGCCTCCTCGAGGAGGCGCGCATCCAGGCATTCTGGGTGAACGACGAGGCGGCCGGCGCGGCCGGGACCGCTCCGCAGGACGGGGCCGCGCGGGGGACCGCGGTGCTGGATGGGCGACCGGGTGCGGCGACGCTGACCCTGATCGCCCGCCTGGAGATCGAGTACCTCGCGCCGATCCCGTATCTGCGGGAGCCCATCGACGTGCAGCTGTGGATCGGCAAACTCGGCGGCGCCAGCCTGGACGTGTGTTACGAGGTCTACGGACCGGCCGGGCAGGAGGGCGCCCGGTTGTACGCGCGAGCCACCACCACGATCGTGCTGGTGGATGCGGCGACGGAACGCCCGCGCAAGATCAACGACGTTGAGCGAGCCGCCTGGACCCCCTACCTGGAGCCGGCGATCACCTTCACCCGCAAGTAACACCCCGCGACCTGTGAGTTAAGCCCCAGAAATCCGAGATTTCTGGGGCTTTTCTCACAGTTCGCGAGGGGGAACGGGTTAGCCGGCGAGGACTTTGTTGCCGTCGAGGGTCACCTTTACCGGCGGCAGCGGCTCGGTCGCCGGACCCTTCAGCACAGCGCCGGTCGCCGTGTCGAACAGCGACTGGTGGCAAGGGCAGTTCAGGCCTGTCTTCTCAGGGACCACGATGCAGCCCTGGTGGGTGCAGATGGCGCTGAACGCCACGACCTCGCCGGCGGTGGGCTGGGACACGATGATCTGCGATCCGTCGAGCATCACCGCGATCGCACCGCCGACCGGGATGTCGCCCAGGGCAGCGACCTCGGTGGGCGCCGCGGTGCCGGATGATGTGCCGCTGTCGCTGGGCGCGCAGGCGGCCAGGGCAAGGGCCGTGCCGGCACCGCCGGCGACGAGCAGGGTGCGGCGGGTGAGGGCGGTTGAGTCGGTCATGATGCTCCCGGTCCGGGTCAGGATGTCTGATGGTGTGTCAGGGTCTGGCAGGTGTGCGGCGCGAGCCTAGTCGCGGGGCCTGGGCACCCGCACCATGCCCTCCTGGGCCACGGTGGCCAGCAGCAGGCCCTCACGGCTGTAGATGCTGCCGGTGGACAGCCCGCGGCCGCCCTGGGCGGAGGGGGAGTCCTGCACGTACAGCATCCACTCGTCGACCCGGCCGAAGCGGTGCCACCACATGGCGTGGTCGAGGCTGGCGACCTTGAGGCCCGGGGTGGCCCAGGCCAGCCCGTGCCGGCGCATGACCGGTTCCATGATCGAGTAGTCGCTCACGTAGGCGAGCGCGGCGCGGTGCAGGTCGGGGTCGTCGGGGATGGGCTCGAAGGTCTTCATCCAGATCATCTGCTTGCTGGTGTGCTCGCCGTCCACGGTGAGGTAGATCGACGAGGGCACGTGGCGCATGTCGAACGGCCGGTCGTTGGCCCAGGCGCGCGCGAAGTCGTGGTCGATGTGGCCCAGGGTGTCCGCCGTTGTGGGCAGCGATTCGGGATCGGGAAGGTCCGCCGGCATCTGGATGTGATGCTCGAGGCCCTCGTCGTCGTCCTGGAACGACGCGATCATCGACAGGATCGGCACGCCGTTCTGGTACGCCTGGGTGCGCCGGGTGGAGAACGAGCGGCCGTCGTGGATGCGGTCGACCGAGAAGGTGATCGGGTGGTTCACGTCGCCGGGGCGCAGGAAGTAGCCGTGCATCGAGTGCACATGCCGTTCGTCCGGCACGGTGCGGATGGCGGCGACGAGGGACTGCGCGAGCACCTGTCCGCCGAAGACGCGCCCCTGCGGCATCCACTGGGACGGACCGGTGAAGATGTCTTCGCTGGTGCGGGCACCGGTGTCGGTCAGGTCGAGAGCGGCCAGAAGACCCTCCAGCGGTGCGTGCATGCTGCCTCCTTGTTCGAGCTCGGGTCCGTGGACACCGACGTACCTTGGTAGTTTAGACAGCAGATGAGCCAGTCATTTTCCCTCTCAGATTCCCTGTCCCTCGGTGACCTCCAGGTCTACCTTTCGCGCGCCAGCAGGGTGGAGGACGGGTCGGTGCGACTGGTGTCCGCCGCGGGCGTGCTCGCGGTCTACACGGCGATCCTGTACCCGCGGGGATTATTGGACACCAGCCCGACGGTGCTCGGGTTGCGCACCTTCGCGCTCACCGAACCCGTCGAGCTGGACGTCGTCGTTCCGGTGCGGTCGCTGCTGGACCGATTGCTGCGGCTTGAGGCGGCGGTGACGGATGCGCAGGCTCCCGTGACGGTGACCGTGCCGCTGCAGGTGTCGTCGGTGACCTGGGCGGGCATCACGCCGCCTCGGGGCGGCTGGAAGTCCCAGGGCAGCGCATCCGCCGCCGTGCTCGAGGCCGCCGCCCGCGAGGGAATCGCCGAGGTCGCCTCCGTCATTCCCACCGGAACCGGCGAGCAGATCGTGCAGCGGGTGCGTTCCGAGGTCTGGGGCCGCCCGATCGAGGCGCTGGACTTCGTACCCTCCGGGGCCGGGTTCGCCGCGGTGAGCCTCGGGTTCCTGTCGGCGGATGAGCCGGTGCAGCTGTTCGAGACCGGCCCCTGGACCCGTCTGAGCACCGCGCGCGGCCACATCCTGGTACGCCGCAAGCCCTGGAGCCTGCGCGCCTAAACCCCCGCCCCCTCGCGAACTGTGAGCTAAGCACCAGAATTCGACGTTTTTAGGTGCTTAACTCACAGTTCGCGGGGGTGGGGAGCGGGGTTAGAGCGCGGCGGCGACGGCGCGGCCGGCGGTGCGGCCGGAGAAGAGGCACCCGCCCAGGAAGGTTCCCTCGAGCGAACGGTAGCCGTGCACGCCACCGCCGCCGAATCCGGCGGCCTCGCCGGCCGCGTACAGGCCGGGGACCGGTTGCCCGTCGGGGCCGAGGGCGCGGGAGGACAGGTCGGTTTCGATGCCGCCCAGGCTCTTGCGGGTGAGCATGTGCAGCTTCACGGCGATCAGCGGGCCATTGGCGCGGTCGAGCAGCTTGTGCGGGCTCGCCACCCGGATGAGCCTGTCGCCGCGGTAGTGCCGGGCCTGCCGGATCGCGTTGATCTGGGCGTCCTTGCTGAAATCGTTGTCGAGCTCACGATCGCGGGCCAGGACTTCACGCTCCACCCGTCCTGCGTCGATGCGCACCTCGGGGGAACGCTGCTGCATGCCAGCGATGAGCTGGTGCAGGGTGTCCGCGACCACGAAGTCCTCACCATTGCGCTTGAACGCTTCCACCGGGCCGGGGGCGCCCGGCGCGACACGCTTGGCGAGCAGGCGCAGGTCTTTGCCGGTGAGGTCGGGGTTCTGTTCGCTGCCCGAGAGCGCGAATTCCTTCTCGATGATCTTCTGGGTCAGAACGAACCAGCTGTGCTCGTAGCCGGTCTTCAGCAGGTGTTCCATCGTGCCGAGGGTGTCGAAACCGGGAAACAGCGGTGCCGGCAGCCGTTTTCCGGTGGCGTCCAACCAGAGCGATGACGGGCCGGGCAGGATGCGGATGCCGTGCCGGGCCCAGACGGGATCCCAGTTGACGATGCCCTCGGTGTAGTGCCACATCCGGTCGCCGTTGATCAGGCGGGCGCCGGCCGTCTCGGTGATGCCGAGCATCCGGCCGTCGACGTGAGCGGGCACGCCGGAGAGCAGGTTGGCCGGGGCGGTGCCGAGCCGGGCCGGCCACTGCGCGCGCACCAGATCGTGGTTACCGCCGATGCCGCCGCTGGTGACGATCACCGCCGAGGCTCGCAGCTCGAACTCGCCCACGACCTCCCGGCTGCTGGCCTGCCCGCGCGCCGCGGTGCTCGGGGCGAGGACGCTGCCGCGCACCCCCGCGATGGCGCCGCTCTCGACGATCAGCTCGTCGACCTGGTGCCGGTGCAGGGCCGTGACCAGGCCAGCGCGCACGCCCTCGCGCACCCGGGTGATGAACGGCTCCAGGATGGCCGGCCCGGTTCCCCAGACGATGTGGAAGCGGGGCACCGAGTTGCCGTGCTGCAGGGCCGTGTAGCCGCCTCGTTCCGCCCAACCGACGACGGGGAAGAACGTCACGCCGCGCTCCCGCAGCCAGGCCCCCTTCTCACCGGCCGCGAAATTCAGGTACGCCTCGGCCCACCGGGTGGGCCAGTAGTCCTCGGTGCGATCGAAACCGGCGCTGGCGAACCAGTCCTGCCGGGCCAGTTCGAGGGAATCCTTCACGCCCATCCGGCGCTGCTCGGGGGAGTCCACCAGGAACAGGCCGCCGAACGACCACCAGGCCTGCCCGCCGAGCGAGGCGGCGGGCTCCTGGTCGACGAGCAGCACCCGCTTGCCCGCATCCACCAGTTCGGCCGTGGCCACCAAGCCCGCCAAACCAGCTCCAACGACGATCACGTCTGCGGATGTGTTCGGCTGGGCGGGCAGGCCGGGACGGGTTGGGCTCATGGTGACTCCGTTGTCAGTGAGGTGGGGGAACAGGCGAGTGTGCAGGTCACGCGCGCCGGGTGAGGGGTTATTCGTCGAAAGTGTTGACCATAGCGTGCGCGGCGCGCTCGAGGTAGTCCCAGAGTGTGGCGCGCTGCAGCGGCGGCAGCTCGCACGAGTCGACGGCGTTCTTCATGTGCAGCAGCCAGCGGTCGCGTGCGTCTGGGTTCACCTTGAACGGTTGGTGACGCTGGCGCAGGCGCGGATGGCCGCGCTGCTCGCTGTAGGTGCCGGGTCCGCCCCAGTACTGTTCGAGGAACCCGGTGAGCCGTTCGGCGGCGGGGCCGAGGTCCTCCTCCGGGTACATGGGCTTCAGAACCGGGTCGCCGGCCACACCACGGTAGAACTCGGCGACGAGCTTCTCGAAGAACGGGCGACCGCCGACTTCCCGGTAGAACGACGGCCCGAGGGCCGCGCCGTTTTCGCCGGCGCGCAGGTGCACCCCGGATGCCCCCGTGACCGGCATCAGGACCGGCCCCTGGGCAGCGGCGGACCTGATGGTGTCGTCGGAGGTGTGCGGATCAGTCATTGAGGTCTCCATCGCGCGGGGCGGGCGTGTCGGACTGCGGTGCCGGCTTCTGCTCGGCCGGCTTCTGGGTGGCCGGTTTCTGCTCGGCCGGCTTGTCGATCGGTCGGGTGCGCGGCTTGGCCGGCTGCTTCGCCGGGCGTTCTGCCGGTGCGTCGGGCGGTGTCACCGGACCGTCGGGAGCGTCGGAGAATGCGGGGGAGGCATCCTGCACCGGCAGGTGCACCGTGCGAGGCGCCCGGGGAGCCTGGTTGCGGGCAATGGACGGGATGCGCGTGGTGGGCTGGGCGGCCGCGTCGCTGGTCTGCGGGGTGGACCCGATGGCGGGCGCCGCCGGGGCCTTCGCAGCGCGCGGGGCCTGCGGTGCCAGGGCCTGGGGTGCCGCGGTCTGCGGTGCCGCGGTCTGTGGCGTCGCCGCGTGCGGGGAGGACGCGGCGGCCAGGGCGGCCGCTTCGGCAGCCTTGGCGGCGCGGCTCTTGCGCGGGGCCTTCTTCGGCGGAGCGATCACGGGCAGCGGCGTGGTGCGCGGCGGGCGGGCACCCTGCACGCTCGCGGCGCCCTCGAAACCGGTGAGCACGATGCTGGTCAGCGAGGGCAACTCGATGCCCATCGCGTCGAGCGCCTTCTTGAGCCGCAACCGCAGTTCGCGGGCCACGTCGTCCTTGGCGGTGGTGCGGGTCTTGATCACGATGCGGATGACGATGGCCTCTTCGGCGATCGACTCGATGCCCCACACCTCGGGCTTCTCCAGCACCCGGGAGCGCCACTTGCTGTTGGTGGCCATCTCCACGGCGACACGCAGCATCTCGGCCTGCACGGCCTCGACATCGGTCTTGTACGGCACGGCGAGGTCGATGATCACCCGGGCCCAGCCCTGGGACATATTGCCCACCCGCAGGATCTCACCGTTGCGCACGAACCACAGCGTGCCGTTCACGTCACGCACCTGGGTGATGCGGATGCCGACGGCTTCGACGACGCCCGTCGCGGGGCCCAGGTCCACCACGTCACCGACGCCGAGCTGGTCCTCCATCACCATGAAGAGGCCGTTGAGCACGTCCTTGACGATGTTCTGCGCGCCGAACCCGAGGCCGGCGCCGAGGGCGGCGGTGAGGAGGGCGAACGAGGTGAGGATGTTCGGATCGATCACGGTCACGATGAGCAGGATCGCGATCACCACGACCAGCACATTCACGATGTTCGTGAGCACCGAACCCAGTGTGCGGGTGCGCTGCACAGTGCGCACAGCGGATACCGGCGAGACGTTCAGAGCCTGAGTGTCGTCAACGTTCTGGGTCTTCTTCACCCCGGACACGATCTGGTTCACCACACGATGGATGGCGAAGAGCAGCACCCAACGTGCGATCAGCGCGAAGATGATGATGAAAGCGACTCTGATGATCTTCCATCCCAGAATCAGGTTTACTGTCGTCCAAAATGTGTCCCATGTCATAGCCCGGCCAGTCTACCGAGCGCTTGCCCGGCGCATCCTGAGACGACGACGGCGCCGCCCGATTCGAAAAGAAATCGGGGCGACGCCGTCGAGGTCGTTCGGACCGTGCTGGTTACTCCTGGTCGCGGGCCTGCACGCGCAGGCTCCGCTCCACGCCGGCCAGGTTCTCCACCACGAGACGGCGAAGCGCCGCGGGCTCGGGGTTGGCGTCCAACCACGTGCGGGTCGCGTCGACCAGGGCCTGGTTCGACAGCGGCGACGGGTACAGGCCGACGATCAGCTTCTCCGCGATGGAGTAGCTGCGCTCGGCCCAGACCTTCTGCAGCACGTCGAAGTACTGCCCGACGAACGGCTCGAGCAGGCTCGTGTCGTGCGCGCGCAGGAACCCGGCGGCGGTGACCCGCACGATGGTGTTCGGTGCCGTGTCCACGTCGATGAGCGACGACCAGGCGGCCTGCTTGCCCTCGATGGTGGGGATCGCGGCCCGCGCGTTCGCGGCCGACTGGGCGCCGGTGGCGGTGTTGTCGGCGGCCAGGGCTGTGGCGATCTCCGCCTCACCCGCTTCGCCGCCGGCGACGAGCGCTGCCAGCAGTTCCCAGCTGAGGTCGGTGTCGATGCTCAGGCCGGGCAGCGCGAACGCTCCGGTGCGCAGACCCGCGACGGCGGCCAGCTGCGCCGGCGTCTCGGCGACCGAGGCGAAGAACTTCACGAACTGGAACTGGGCATCACTGCCGGCCTCTGCGCCCTGGGCGAGGGCCCAGAGTGCGTCGCCGACCGCGGCGACGGTGGCATCGCGGTGCTCGGGCGCCACGTAGTACTGCGCGGCGAGGGACACCTGGCCCAGCACCGTGCGGAGAGTGGTCGACTCGGTCTCGGTGGCGATGTTGCCCAGCACCAGCGTGACGAAGTCGCGCGGCGAGGTCTCCGCGTCGCGGGTGGCGTCCCAGACGGAACCCCAGACCAGGGAGCGGGCCAGCGGGCTCTGGATGGCGGCGAGGTGCTCGAGCGCCACGGCGTGCGAGGCCGGGTCCAGGCGCACCTTGGCGTAGGCGAGGTCGTCGTCGTTGAGCAGGATCAGGTCGGCGCGGGTGCGGCCGACGAGCTCCGGAACATCCGTCTGGGCGCCGTCGACGTCGAGCTCGACGCGGTGGGTGCGCACCAGGGTGCCGTCGACCAGGTCGTAGAACCCGATCGCCAGGCGGTGCGGGCGGATGGTGGGGTAGTCATCCGTGGCGGTCTGCAGCACGGCGAACGCGGTGATGACACCGGACTCGTCGACCTCGATCTGCGGGCGCAGCGTGTTGACGCCGGCCGTCTCCAGCCACAGGGCGGCCCAGTCGGACAGGTCGCGGCCGCTGGCGGCCTCGAGCTCGACCAGCAGGTCGCGGAGCTCCGTGTTGCCCCAGGCGTGCTTCTTGAAGTAGGAGGCGACGCCGGTGAAGAACGCGTCGATGCCGACCCAGGCGACGAGCTGCTTGAGCACCGACCCGCCCTTGGCGTAGGTGATGCCGTCGAAGTTCACCTGCACGTCTTCGAGGTCGGTGATGGTGGCCACGACCGGGTGGGTGGAGGGCAGCTGGTCCTGGCGGTAGGCCCAGCTCTTCTCCATCGCGGCGAAGGTGGTCCACGCTTCGGTCCACTCGGTGGCCTCCGCGGTGGCGATAGTCGACGCCCATTCGGCGAACGACTCGTTCAGCCACAGGTCGTTCCACCACTTCATGGTGACCAGGTCGCCGAACCACATGTGCGCCAGCTCGTGCAGGATGGTGACGACACGGCGTTCCTTGATCGCGTCGGTCACCTTGGAGCGGAAGACGTAGGTCTCGGTGAACGTGACGGCGCCGGCGTTCTCCATGGCGCCGGCGTTGAACTCCGGCACGAACATCTGGTCGTACTTGTCGAACGGGTACGGGAAGTCGAACTTCTCCTCGTAGTAGGCGAAGCCCTGGCGGGTCTTCTCGAAGATGTAGTCCGCATCCAGGTACTCGAACAGGCTCTTGCGGCTGAACAGGCCCAGCGGGATGATGCGGCCGTCGCTGGAGGTGAGCTCGCTGCGCACCACGGCGTACGGACCGGCCACGAGGGCGGTGATGTAGCTGGAGATGGTGTGGGTGGGTTCGAACGCCCAGGTCTTGTTGCCGTTGCCGGCATCGGTGGGCTCCGGTGTGGCCGAGTTGGAGATGACCTCCCAGGCGCCGGGCGCGGTGACGGTGAAGCTGAACACGGCCTTGAGGTCGGGCTGCTCGAACACCGCGAACACGCGGCGGGAGTCCGGCACCTCGAACTGGCTGTACAGGTAGACCTCGTTGTCGACGGGGTCCACGAAGCGGTGCAGGCCCTCGCCGCTGTTCGTGTAGGCGGCGTCGGCGACGACGGTGAGCACGTTCTCGGCCGCGAGACCGTCGAGCTGAATGCGGATGCCGTCGCTGACGACGGCCGGGTCGAGCGTGGCACCGTTGAGGGTGACGCTGTGCACGCTCTCGGTGATCGCATCAATGAAGGTCGAGCTGCCGGCCACGGCGCTGAAGACAACGGTGGTCGTGCTGGCGAAGGTCGTGGGACCCGTCGTCAGGTCAAGGGTGACGTCATAACTGGTCACGGTGACGAGCGCCGCGCGCTCCTGGGCTTCGATCCTGGTGAGGTTTTCTCCGGGCAACGGTTTCTCCATCTTCGTTTCGCGAGAGCGCTGTGGCGCTTGCGCATAGAGAACAAGCCTAGCCACGGTGACGGCGATGACGCGCCTGATTATGCTGCCGGCATGAGAACCAGCACGGATGCGGCGGCCGAGACGGCGCAACGCTACCGGGCCTTCGTGAAGGTCGAGGCCCGGGGGATGAGCGCCTGCTACGAGGCCTGGGCGGCCGGTGTGGCAGAGGACCCCGCGACGATCGCGCTGATCGACCGGCTTCCCGCGGCCAGGCGGCAACCCAACCTGGTGTTCAGCGCAGCCCGGTTCCACGGCGCCGAGGCGGGCGGCTACCCGGATTTCCGGGCCTGGCTGGCCGAACACTGGGCGCAGGTTGAGCCGACCTGCCGCACCCACGCGACCCAGACCAACGAACCGGGCCGGTGCGCGGTGCTGCTGCCGGCGCTGACCGGGATCCCCGGACCTCTGGCCCTGATCGAGGTGGGGGCCTCCGCCGGCCTGTGCCTACTGCCGGACCGGTACAGCTATCGGTATGGCCCGGCCGGACGGCTCGACCCGGCCGACGGGCCCAGCCCGGAGCTGCTGGACTGCGCCGTGACCGGCGCGGTACCGGTGCCGGGCCGGCTGCCCCGGGTGGTGTGGCGGGCCGGTATCGACCTCAACCCGCTCGACGTGACCGAGCCCGCCGACGTGGCCTGGCTGGAGGCGCTGATCTGGCCCGAGCACGACGACCGGCGGGCTCGGCTGCGGGCGGCGGTGCAGGTGGCGCGGGAGGATCCGCCCAGGCTGGTGCGGGGCGACCTCAACGACACGGTTGAGGCGCTCGTGGCCGAGGCGCCACCGGAGGTGACCGTCGTGGTGTTCCACACCGCGGTGCTGGCCTACCTCGACGACGACGGCCGGAACCGGTTCGTGGCGACCATGGGCCGGCTGCACACCGAGCGGGATGTGCGCTGGCTGGCCAATGAGGGACGAACCGTGCTGCCGGGGATCGCCGAGACGCTGCCGCCGACTCTGCCCGCAGCATCCGGGTCAGCCGACTTCGTGGTGGCCCTGGACGGCCGGGCACTCGCACTCGCCCAGCCGCACGGGCGTGCGGTGCACTGGTTCGGTTGAGTCCGGACTAGACCGGGGGTGTCGACAGCACCGGTGTTGAGAGCACCGGTGTCGACAGCACGGGTGTCGCCGCGGCGCGGTCGGCACCGATCCGGATCGGCCAGGCGCCGTCGATGGTGATCAGGTCGTCGCCCTTGGACTTGCGCAGGTAGGCCTGGAAGCTCTCGGCCTGCTCCAGCGCCCAGCCGACCTGGCGGTCGTGCAGGGTGTGCAGGTCGGTTTCCTCGGTCTTGGCCAGCAGCGCCCAGGCCACCCGGCCGGTCGCCACGGCATCCGCTTCGGCGTCGTGGGCGCCCTCGAGCAGCACGCCGTAGTATTCGGCGGTGGCCACCAGGGTGCGCTTGCCCTTGCGGTACCGGTCGATGGCCTTGTCGATCACGTACGGGTCGAGCACCGGGCCGAAGTCCTCGATGGGAGCCAGGCCGTAGCGGCGGGCTTCGGCGTTGAGCATCGACAGGTCGAAGCTGGCGTTGTAGGCCACGATCGGGCGGCCGCCCTCGATGCTGCGGCGCAGGACCGTGAGCATCTCGGCAATGGCGGTGGCCGGGTCGACCCCGTCGCGCTGGGCGACCTCGTCGGTGATGCCGTGGATGGCGGAGGCGCCGTCCGGGATGGGGATCCCGGGGTTGACCAGCCAGCTGTACGAGCCGTTCACCGTTCCGTCGCGCATGACCCGGCCGATGAAGCAGGTGACGATGCGGTCCTCGTCGGTGTTGACCCCCGTGGTCTCCAGGTCGAACACGCACAGCGAGGGGATGTCGGCAATGGCGGTCTTCGCGGTAGATGTCTGCACGCTCCGACCCTATCGGCGCCCACCGACACTCACCGTGAGGCGCCCCGATCCCTCCCGCGAACTGTGAGAAAAGCCCCAAGAATCCGAGATTGAAGGTGCTTAGCTCACAGTTCGCGGGAGGGGGAGGGGGTTACCAGGTGCCGGGGCGGTAGTCCTTGAGGAAGACGCCGTGGATGTCTTCGCCGGCCTCGCCGCGCACGATCGGGTCGTAGACCCGGGCGGCGCCGTCGACGAGGTCGAGCGGGGCGTGGAAGCCCTCCTCGGCCAGGCGGATCTTGGTGGGGTGCGGGCGTTCGTCGGTGATCCAGCCGGTGTCGACGCTGGTCATCAGGATGCCGTCTGAGAGCATCTCCTTGGCGCTGGTGCGGGTGAGCATGTTCAGCGCGGCCTTGGCCATATTGGTGTGCGGGTGGCCCGGGCCCTTGTAGCCGCGGCCGAAGACGCCCTCCATCGCCGACACGTTCACGATGTAGGTGCGCCGGGCGTCGGATGCGGCCATCGAGGCGCGCAGGCGGCTGACCAGCAGGAACGGGGCCGTGGTGTTGCACAGCTGCACCTCGAGCATCTCCAGCGGGTCCACGTCCTCGACGTTGGCCGTCCAGCTGTTCTCCTCGTGCAGGTCGGGCACCAGGCCGCCCGCGTCGATGGCGGTGCCCGCGTTCAGCCGCGCCAGCGAGGACGACCCGGGGGCCAGGGCCAGCGCGGTGAGGTCGTCGGCGGTGAGCGCGGCGCCGGTAGCCGCGGCGGCGAGGATCGGGTGGCTGGCCACGGAGGCGGCCAGAGCGGTGGGGTGCGCGTCGTTGGTGTGCCCGAACGAGACGATCTCGGGCAGCTCGCCGTCGGGGAGCGGCGAGGCCTCGGCCTCCACCAGCGGCGAGTACGAGCCGGGGGAGCGGCGCACGGTCTGCGCGGCGTTGTTGATCAGGATGTCCAGCGGACCCTGCGCGGCGACGGAGTCGGCCAGGCCGATCACCTGGGCCGGGTCGCGCAGGTCGATGCCCACCACGCGCAGGCGGTGCAGCCAGTCCTTCGAGTCGGGCATGGCGCTGAACCGGCGCACCGCGTCGCGGGGGAACCGGGTGGTGATGGTGGTGTGGGCGCCGTCACGCAGCAGCCGCAGGGCGATGTACATGCCGATCTTGGCGCGGCCTCCGGTGAGCAGGGCTCGCTTGCCGGTGAGGTCGGTGCGGGCGTCCCGCTTGGTGTGGCTCATCGCCGCGCAGCTCGGGCAGAGCTGGTGGTAGAAGGCATCCACCAGGGTGTACTTCTGCTTGCAGATGTAGCAGGCCCGCGGCACCAGCAGCTCGCCGGCGGAGGGCCGGTCGGTGCCGAGGCGCAGCTGGGCGCCGATGGTCTCATCGTCGATGCGGGTGGGGGCGCCGGTGGCGGTGGCCGCGATGACCTCGCGGTCGGCATCCGCGATCAGCTGGCGCTTCTCGTGGCGCCGCACGGTCTTCACCGACTTGAACATCTTGGCGGTGGCCTGGCGCACGGTGACGAAGTCGGGGTCGTCCGGGTCGATGGTGGCCAGCGAGGCGAGCACGCGCAGGGCCACCTCGAGGTCCCGAGGGTCGATCGCGGATGCGGCGGGTGCGGCGGGTGCGGCGGCATCGGGTGCGGTGTCTGCGGGTGCGGCGGAGACGGGCGGGAGGGTCGTCTCGGAAGGAGTGGCGTCTGCGGGTGCGCTCTGCGGGTGTTGCTCGGTGGTCATCAGAGAATTCTACGACGGCGCATCCGCCGCTCCTACAGCCGGGTGTGCAGACAACTGTGGCCGGTGCGGACAATTGCACCCGGTGTGCGGGTAACAATTGTCCGCACCGGCCACAGTTACCTCAGAGGAGGCGGCGGTGCGAGGTGGAGCTAGACCTTGGCCGGCTCTGCGTCGGGCTCGGTCTTGAGCGCGCTCAGGTCCATCGACGAGGTCGGCGGCTCGAACGTGGCGTCGAACGGCATCTCGTCGTGGTCGAGCAGCGGGTTCTCGAACTGGCCGTCGACGAGTTCCTGGGCCTCTTCGACCGATTCCACGCTCGGCATGGAGCCGGGCAGCGGGCGGTTGGCGGATTCCTTGAGCCAGAAGATGCTGATTCCACCGATGAACGAGGTGGCCATCAGGTAGTAGGCCGGCATCATGTCGTTGCCGGTGCCCGCGATGAGCGCCGCGATGATGAACGGCGTGGTGCCACCGAAGATGGCGACGGCGAAGTTGTACGCGATGCCCATCGCGCCGTAGCGGCTGGCCGTGGGGAACAGGGCCGGCAGTGCGGAGGCGAGGTTGGCGACGTAGAACGTGACCGGGAGGGCGATCAGGGCCAGGCCGGCGAGGGTCGTGAAGACGGACCCCATACCGATGAGCAGGAACGCCGGGATCGCGAAGACGACGGCGCTGATCGAACCCATCCACAGCACCGGGCGACGGCCGATCTTGTCGGAGAGGCGACCGGTCAGCGGGATGCAGCAAGCCATGATCACGAGGATCGGAATGGTCAGCAGCGTGCCGTGCAGCTCGTCATACCCCATGGTGCTGGTGAGGTAGGTGGGCATGTACGAGGTGAGGGCGTAACCGACGGTGTTCGCGGCGGCGACGAGGATCATCGCGAGCAGGATGCCGCGCCAGTAGTTCTTGAAGATGGCGAGCGGTCCCTTGGGAGAGCTGCCGTCCTCGACGAAGCTGGGATCCTTCAGCGCGGCCTCCTGGGCGTCCAGGCTGGCCTGGAAGGCGGGGGATTCCTCGATCTTCATCCGGAAGTAGATGGCGATCAGGCCCAGCGGACCGGCGAGCAGGAACGGCAGACGCCAGCCCCACTCCTCCATAGCCGCCTGGCCGAGGGTGACCTGCAGGATCGACACGAGAGCGGCACCCATGGCGAAGCCGAGGTAGCTGCCCATGTCGAGGAAGCTGGCGAGGAAGCCACGGTTCTTGTCCGGGGCGTGCTCGCTGACGAAGGTGGTGGCACCGGCGTACTCGCCACCGGTGGAGAAGCCCTGCACGAGCTTGGTCAGCACGAGCAGCACCGCGGCCCAGATGCCGAGCTGGGCGTAGCCGGGCAGGATGCCGACCACGAAGGTGGACGCGGCCATGAGCATCAGCGTCATGGCGAGCACCTTCTGGCGGCCGACCTTGTCGCCGAGCCAGCCGAAGAACACACCGCCGAGAGGGCGGGCGATGAACGTCGCGGCGAAGGTGCCGAGCAGGAACAGCGTCTGCACGGTCGGGTCGGCCTCGGGAAGGAACACCGGACCCATCGTGGTGATCAGATAACCGAAGACACCGACGTCATACCATTCCATGGTGTTTCCGACGATGGTGCCGCCGAGCGCCTTCTTCAGCATGGGGCGGTCGACGACGTTGACGTCGGACACCTTCAGCCTCCGACGAAGCAGCGGCTTCTTGATTTTCTTGACGGTGCGATCCGCACCGCTAATAGCGTTTGACATGAGTCACTTTCTGACGGTAGAGATGCCTCTTGTGGAGGTCATGACATGACTCTTGCGCAGGCATGTCAGGCCTCCGATTGGAGGTCATGAGATGCCTCAGATGGAGGTCATGTGCCCCGGATGCGGGGCAGCCCCTCAGTGGGCATAAGACTCAATTTTAGCTTAATTTGCCGCAGAATCAGGCATTTCTCTTTCGATAGCCCCTCTGGACAGGGCTTTAGCCGGGTCTGGGGTGCAGCAGATTTGCGACATTTCGGGACCTTCGACTCACTTAGGCTTGAGCGATGAGCGACTCTGTGACCTTCTGGTTTGACCCCTCCTGCCCCTGGGCCTGGATGACTTCTCGTTGGGTAGACGAGGTGAGTGATTTGCGCGGCTTCGAGGTGAGCTGGCAGGTGATGAGCCTGGCGGTGCTGAACGAGAACAACGATGTCTCCGAGGAGTACCGCGCGTTCTTCCCGCGGGCCCTCAAATACACCCGCCTGGTGCAGGCCGCGCAGGAGCTGCACGGACAGGAGACGGTCAAGGCGCTCTACGACGCCCTGGGCACCCGAATCCACCACGAGGGCAACTCGGATGCCGATTCCGTGATTCCCGCGGCGCTCGCCGAGGTGGGCCTGCCGGCCGACTTCGCCCGGTACGCCGAGAGCGACGAGTTCGACGTGCAGATGCGCGCCAGCCACTTCGACGGCATCAACCGGGTGGGCCAGGACGTGGGCACCCCGGTGATCGCCGTGAACGACGTGGCCTTCTTCGGCCCGGTGATTTCGCCCGCCCCGACCGGCGATGCCGCCGTGGCCCTTTGGGACGGCGTGGTGGCTGTGGCCAGCTACGACGGCTTCTTCGAGATCAAGCGCAGCCGCACCCGCGACCCGATCTTCGCGCCCGCCCTCACTAAATAGACTGCTGAGCATGCGCATCCATATCGCCACCGACCACGCCGGCCTCGACTTCAGCCAGCACCTGATCAGCCACCTCGGCGCGAACGGCCACGAGGTCATCGACCACGGGCCCACCAGCTACGAACCCCTGGATGACTACCCGGCGTTCTGCATCAGCGCGGCCGCGGCCGTGGTGGCCGACCAGGCGGCCGGCATCGAGGCCCTTGGCGTGGTCTTCGGCGGCTCCGGCAACGGCGAACAGATCGCGGCGAACAAGGTGCGCGGCGCACGCGCGGCCCTGGTCTGGAACCCGGCCACCGCCACCCTCGCCCGCGAGCACAACAACGCCAATGTCATCGCCATCGGCGCCCGCCAGCACCCGATCGACGACGTGATCGCGTTCATCGACGCGTTCATCAACACCCCGTTCCCCGGCGAGGAACGCCACCAGCGCCGCATCAGCCAGCTGGCCGAATACGAGACCACGGGCACCATCGCCGGTACAGTCCTGAGCAACTGAGAGCGGTCGCCACCGTGCCTGAGGGTCATTCCGTCCACCGCATCACCCGGCAGTTCGCGCGCAACTTCGTGGGCCGCCGGGTGGCGCTGTCGAGCCCGCAGGGCCGGTTCTCGGTCGGCGCGGCGCAGCTTGACGGCCACGTGATGACGGATGCCCGCGCGGTGGGCAAGCAGATGTTCCTGGAGTTCGACAACGGGTTGTGGTTGCGGGTGCACCTGGGCATGTACGGCGCCTGGGACTTCGCCGGCGACATCATCATGGACGCCACCATCGCCTCGAGCAACGGCCGGATGGGGCAGACCAACCAGCGCGGCACCGACCTCGGCGCGGGGGAGAACGGTGCCGACGCCGTCCTGGACTCCGCCGGCGAGAACTCGATGCACAGCATCGGCGCGCCCCGGCGCACCCGGGTGCGGATGGCCGAGCAGGAGAAGGAGATCGACCAGCTGGACACCTTCCCGCCCGAACCGGTCGGCCAGGTGCGGGTGCGCCTGCTCACCGACACCGTGTCGGCCGATCTGCGCGGCCCGACCGCCTGCGAGGTGCTCGACCCGGCGCAGGTGGACGCCGTGATGAACCGGCTCGGACCCGACCCGCAGCTGGATGACACCCCGGAAGCCGAAGCGCGCTTCGTCGACACCGCGCGGAAGAAACCCACCCGGATCGGCCTGTTACTGATGGACCAGTCCGTGGTCAGCGGCATCGGCAACGTCTATCGTGCCGAGCTGCTGTTCCGGGCCCGGATCAACCCGCACGCCCCCGGCAAGTCCCTGAGCGAGCAGAGCCTGCGCGCTCTCTGGCGCGACTGGGCGCACCTGTTGGCCATCGGCGTGAACACCGGACAGATGATGACCATGGACGACCTCGACGGGGACGCCTACGTGCTCGCGATGAAGAACCGCGCCGACCGGCACTGGGTCTATAAGCGCGAGGGACTGCCCTGCCGGGTCTGCGGCACCCACATCACCCTCGAGGAGATGGGCGCCCGCAAGCTCTACTACTGCCCGCGCTGCCAAGCCTGACCTGGCAGATCAACCGCACCTGCTTCATCCGCCGCCGACCCCGCATCGCACCCAGGAGCCTGCCCCGTGAGAACCAATCCCAGTTTCGCGCTCGACCAGGTCGACGAGGTGCGCCGGCTGATCCAGGAGCACCCCTGGGTGACCCTGATCAGCCACACCGACGCCGGTGAGCTCGTGGCCTCGCACTATCCGGTGATCCTCGACCCGGCCGCGGCCGATGGCGAGATCGTGCTGCTGAGCCACGTCGGCCGGCCCGACGAACAACTGCACGAGCTGGGCAGACACGAGCTGCTCGTGATCGTGCAGGGTCCGCACGGCTACATCTCGCCCGGCTGGTACGACGCCCGCCCCGCCGTTCCCACCTGGAACTTCATCACCGCGCACCTGCACGGCACCCCCGAGATCCTCTCCGATGCCGAGAACCTGCGGGTGCTCGCCGCCCTCGTCGACCACTTCGAAGACCGCATGCCCGAACCGAGGCGCATGAACGGCACCCCGGAGAACGCCGACTATGCCGCCCGGATCGTGACCGGCACCGTCGGATTCCGGCTGCGGGTCACCCGTTTCAGAGCCAAGAACAAAATGAGCCAGAATAAGCCGGCCGAAACCGTCGAGCGGATCCTCGCCGAACTGGACGGTGCCGGCCCGTACGCCAGCCCGTCCCTCGCCGCCGAAATGCGCCGCGCCCGCGACGGTGCCGCCGACCCGCACGCAGCCGACCCGCGAGCCGCCGAATGAGCCTGATCCTGCGCAACGGCCGCCTGCCGGGCAGCGACGACCTCGTCGACGTGCGCATCGAGGACGGAGCCATCACCTCGATCGGCTACCTGGCACCCGGCACCGACCGTTCGCCGACGGTCCGCACCGTTGACCTCGGCGAACGCTGGATCACCCCGGGCCTCTGGGACAACCACGTGCACTTCAGCCAGTGGGCGCAGACCTCCAGGCGCCTGGACGTGTCCGCGGCCACCAGCGCCCACGCCGCCGCCCAACTGGTGGCCGACCGCCTGGCCGCGCTGGCGGCGCTGCCGACCGCCGGGAACCAGGACCGCCTGGTCGGCTTCGGCTTCCGGGACGGCCTGTGGCCGGATGCGCCGAGCCGCGCGCTGCTGGACGCCGCGTCCGGGCCGGTGCCCGTGGTCCTGGTCAGCGGCGACCTGCACAGCTGCTGGCTGAACTCCGCGGCCCTCGCCGTCTACGGCTTCGCCGGCCACCAGACCGGGCTGCTGCGCGAGGACGACGCCTTCGCCGTTGAGCACGCCATCGACAACGTGCCGGACGCCGACCTGGATGCCTGGGCCGACGAGGCCGCGCGTGCCGCGGCCGCCCGCGGCGTCGTGGGCATCGTCGACCTCGAGATGACCTGGAACCTCGACGTCTGGCGGCGCCGCATCGCGGCCGGCACCGATTCGCTGCGGGTGGACTTCGGCCTGTACACGCACCACCTCGACGACGCCATCGAACAGGGCCTCACCAGCGGCCAGGTGATCGCCGGCACCGGGGGACTGCTCACCGTCGGCCCGTACAAGGTGATCACCGACGGTTCGCTGAACACGCGCACCGCGTACTGCTTCGACGCCTACCCCGGGCTCAGCGGCGACCACGACCGCGGCATGCTCACGGTGCCCGCCGCCGAGCTCGAGGCCCTGATGCGGCGCGCCTGGACCGCGGGCATCCGCCCGGCCGTGCACGCCATCGGCGACAACGCCAACAGCCTCGCCCTGGACGCCTTCGAGGCCGTTGGCTGCACCGGCAGCATCGAACACGCCCAGCTGCTCACCGCGGCCGATGTGGCCCGGTTCGCCCGGCTGGGCGTGACGGCGAGTGTGCAGCCGGAACACGCCCTCGACGACCGCGACGTGGCGGACCGGTACTGGGCCGGCCGCACCGACCGGGCGTTCCGGCTGGGCGACCTGCTCGCCGCCGGCGTGCACCTGGCGCTCGGCTCCGACGCCCCCGTCGCCCCGCTCGACCCGTGGGTGGCGATCTCCGCCGCGGTGGGCCGCAGCCGCGGCGAGCGGGCCGCCTGGCACCCCGACCAGGCGATCTCCCGGCAGGCGGCGCTGGCGGCATCCGCGCGCGGCCGGCACGGCATCGCCGCGGGTCAACCGGCCGACCTGGCGGTCTGCGAGATCGACCCGTTCGTCGCCTCCGTCGCCGACCTGCGACGGATGCCCGTGGCCGCGACGCTGCTCGGCGGCCGGTTCACGCACTCCACGCTCTAGCACCGCTCCGACCCGTGCGGGGGATAACCCCCTGGCCGATCCGGCGGCTGGGGGGATGGGCGCACGACGCCTCGCCGAGCACGCTGGAATCATGACGAACGACACCCTCACCTCCGTCCTCCCCGCCGATTCCGGCACCGGTGACCCCACCGGCAGCCCGAACTCTGCCACGCTGGGCTTCGTGCAGCCCGCCGATACCCCCAACCAGAACCCCGCGAGCCAGAACCCCGCCGGTCAGAACCCCGCCGGTCAGAATCCCGGCCAGCACCCGGCTCAGAACCCGGACTACACCGGCGGAGTCGGGCCATCCGGCTATCTGGGCCTGTGGGCCCGCACGCCCCGGGAACTGGGTTTCCTGTTGCCGACGCTGCCGATCGTCATCCTGTCGCTGACGGTCCTGGTCACCCTGTTCTCCACCGGGCTCAGCCTGGTGGCCCTGTTCGTCGGCCTGTTCATCGTGGTGGCCGCCCTCTACGCCGCCCGCGGCTTCGGCGTCGTCGAACTCACCCGGCTGCGCTGGGCCGGCCAGCCGGCGATCACGGCGCCGCAGTGGACACCGCGCGGTGAACCCGCGACGCCACTGCGCGCCGTGCTCGGCCCACTGGTGTCCGGGCACTACTGGCTGTACCTGCTGCACGGCATGATCGTGAACTTCATCGTCGGCGTCGTGTCCTGGTCGATCGCCATCGTCTGGCTCTCCGGCGCGCTGGGCGGGCTCACCTACTGGATCTGGAGCTGGTCGCTGCCGGACGACGGCTCCGTTGGCCTGTTCGGCCTATGGGTGAACTCCTACAACCCGGGCAGCCCCCAGAACCTGGTGGCCGAGAACCTGCTGAACGCCGCCCTGGGCCTGGCCTTCCTGCTCACCCTGCCGTTCGTGACCCGCGGTCTGGTGCTGATGCACCAGGGCATCGCCCGGATCATGCTCGGCGCCTGGTCCTCCGAGGCCCTGCAGCGCGAGGTCGCCGACCTCAGCGCATCCCGCGGCGCCGCCGTGTCGGCAGAGGACCAGTCGTTGCGCCGGCTCGAACGCGACATCCACGACGGCCCGCAGCAGCGCCTGGTGCGCCTGCAGATGGATCTGGCCAGCGCCGAACGCCGCCTCGACGACGACCCGGATGCCGCCCGCCGGCTGCTCAGCGAAGCCCGCGAACAGGCCCGCGACACCCTCGAGGAGCTGCGGGCGCTGTCTCGCGGCCTGGTGCCGCCGATCCTGCAGGACCGCGGCCTGATCGTGGCGCTGGAATCCCTCGCGGCCCGCAGCACCGTGCCCGTCCAGCGCGAACTGCAGGTGGACCGGGACCTCCGGCTGCCCTCGGAGATCGAGCGCAGCGCCTACTTCATCGCCGCCGAACTGCTCACCAACGTGGCCAAGCACGCCGGCGCCACCGGCATCCGGCTGCACCTGGAACTCCGCCGGGTGCAGGAGGACGACTCCACCTGGCTGGACCTCTGGGTGATCGACAACGGCCGTGGCGGCGCCGTCCTGCGAGACGGCCACGGCCTGGCCGGCCTCGACGAGCGCCTGCGCGGCCTGCGCGGCATCCTGTCGGTGCGGAGCCCCGAGGGCGGCCCGACGGCCATCGGCGCCCACATCCCGGTCGTCACGGTCCTGGGCAGCTCCCTGACGGGCAGCTCGGTTGCCCCGGTGTGATCGGGACCTATCCTGAACGGGTGAGCACACTGACGCACCCGGCCCCGAACGTCCCCCTGCGACTGGTGCTGGCCGAGGACTCGGTGCTGCTCCGCGAGGGCCTGGTGCGGCTGTTCGCCGAGGCAGGCTTCGACACCGTGGCCGCGTACGGCGACGCCGACACGCTGCTCGCCGAGGTGGAGCTGCTGCGGCCCGACCTCGCCGTTCTTGATGTGCGGATGCCGCCCACCTTCCGTGACGAGGGTGTGCGCGCCGCCATCGAGCTGCGGCGCCGGCTGCCCGGCATCGGCATCCTGCTGCTCAGCCAGTACGTCGAGGGCACCTATGTGCAGGAGCTGCTGGCCTCCGGCGAGGGCGGCCTGGGCTACCTGCTCAAGGACCGGGTCGCCTCCCTCGACGAGTTGCAGGATGCCGTCGCCCGGGTCAGCGCCGGCGGCACGGTGCTCGATCCCCAGGTGGTGCGGGAACTGCTGGCCCGGCGTACCAACCCGCTCGCGGCGCTCACCCCGCGGGAGCGCGACGTGCTCGGGCTGATGGCCGAGGGTCGCACCAACGTGGGCATCGCCGAACGGCTCGTCATCGGGGTGGGCGCGGTGGAGAAGAACGTCACCGCGATCTTCGTCAAACTCGGCCTCGACGACACCGGCAGCGACCACCGCCGGGTGCTCGCGGTGCTGGCCTTCCTGCAGGGTTAGCCCGGGCGCCTGGTGTCGTTCGGCGCGGGCGTCGCCGGCGGGGGAGACGGGAACCGGGGCGTGTGCTGGTGCCAGAGGTTGAGGTACCGCGCGTAGCCCACCCGCATCGAGCCGACCAGGAAGCCCAGCCCGCCGATGACGGACACGGCGACCGAAAGCCAGGCCGGCCAGGCGACCGTCAGGGTGATGCCGGCCAGCAGGAGCCCGAGGAGCGCCGAGTTGACGACGACGATGAACACCATGCTGCTGCCGAGCACCTGGCTGCGGTTGCGGGCGCCCAGGAAGTAGTACGTCGTTTGGGAGCCCGGCATGTCGTCGAACGGGGAGGCCATCAAATACTCGGCGATTCCGGGATCCAACTGGGCGTACGCCCCGCGCAGCCGGTTCATCGCCAACACGTAGGCGAGGTCCTCCAGGGCAACATTGATGACCCGCACCTGGGTCAGCACTCCCACCAGCAGGATGATGCCGAGCAGGGTCAGGGCGATGCCGGGGAACCCCTCGTCGAAATCGGTGGCCTGCCCGGCCAGGGCCAGGCTCACCAGCCCGGCGGAGACCAGGTAGAGGAACATGCTGATGCGGGTGAGGACCTCACCCTGGGTGGTGCTGCGGGAGGCCAGCAGACTCCAGTGCTCGGTGGCGAGCAGCTGGGCGCGCACCGCGGGTGGAACCTCGGGTTTCGGCTCTGTCGACGCCGGCTCCTCGTCGGGCATGCAGCCATAGTGGCCCGCATCCGCCACGCCGAACAGTGCCGGGGCCACGGGCGCGATGGAGGACACTAGGACCATGAGCGTGATTGAGAACTCCAAACTGGCCATCGTCGGTGCCGGCGCCGTCGGAACCTCCCTGGCCTATGCGGCCCTGATCCGGGAATCCGCCCGTGAGGTGGCCCTGTACGACATCAACTCCGCCAAGGTGGCCGCCGAGGTGCTCGACCTCGCGCACGGCACCCAGTTCACCGGCGCGTCCAGGGTCACCGGCGGCGACGACCTCGACGTCGTCAGCGACGCCAACGTCGTCGTGATCACCGCCGGTGCCCGCCAGCACCCCGGCCAGTCCCGCCTGGAGATGGCCGGCGTCAACGTCGAGATCCTCCGCGACCTGATGCCCAAACTCGTTCAGCGTGCCCCCGACGCCATCTTCGTGCTCGTCACCAACCCCGTCGACGTGCTCGCCGTGGCCGCCCAGCAGTTCAGCGGGCTGCCGCCGGCGCGGGTGTTCGGCTCCGGCACCGTGCTGGACTCCTCCCGGCTGCGCTGGATGCTGTCCGAACGGGTCGGGGTGGCGATCTCCAATGTGCACGCCCTCATCGTCGGCGAACACGGCGACTCCGAGTTCCCGCTCTGGTCGCAGGCGCGCATCGGCCCGATCTCGCTGGCCGATTGGATGCTGTCCCGCAGCGCGACGGGACCGGCCAACGCCAACGGGTCCGTGCCGTTCTCCGAGGCCGAATTCGAGTCGATCGCCGACGAGGTCAAGAACGCCGCCTACAAGGTGATCGAGGGCAAGGGCGCCACCAACTACGCCATCGGCCTCTCCGGCGCCCGGATCGTCGAGGCGGTGCTGCGCGATGAGGGCGCCATCCTGCCGGTCAGCTCGGTGCTCACCGACTACCGCGGGGTGAGCGGGGTGGCCCTGTCGGTGCCCAGCGTCATCGACGCCAGCGGCATCGCCCGCGTCATCGACGTGCCGTTCTCTGCCAAGGAACAGGCCCTCTTCGAACACTCCGCCGCGACCCTGCGCGCCTCGCTCGACACCCTCGGCCTGGCGTAAGCCATGGAACCGAAACTGGGCTACGGCTGGACCGAAGACAAGATGCCCGACCTCACCGGCACGACCGCCGTCGTGACCGGGGCCAACTCGGGTCTGGGCTTCGTGACCGCGGCACAGCTCGCCGCGCACGGAGCATCCGTGACCCTGGCCGTGCGGGACCCCGCCAGGGGAGCGGCCGCGGTCGAACGGATGCGGGACCGCCTGCCCGACGCCGAGCTCACCGTGCGGGTGCTCGACCTGGCCAGCCTGGCCTCGATCGCCGCGTTCGCCGACGAGTTCACCCCAGCGACGGGCCGCCTCGACCTGCTGGTCAACAACGCCGGCGTGATGAACCTGCCCCAGCGTCGCACCGCGGATGGTTTCGAGATGCAGTTCGGCACCAACCACCTGGGCCATTTCGCGCTCACCGGGCGGCTGCTGCCGCTGCTTCTGGCCGGCCCGGACGCGCGCGTGGTCACGCTGTCCTCGACCGTGCACCGCATCGGCAAGATGAACTTCGACGACCTGATGGGCGCCAAGCGTTACCGGCCGTGGCCGGCGTACGGGCAGAGCAAGCTCGCGAACCTGCTCTTCACCAGCGAGCTGCAGCGCCGGGCGGGTGCGGCGAAACTGCCGCTGCGGGCGATGGCGGCGCATCCGGGGTTCGCCCTGACGAACCTGCAGACCGCGGGCCCGACCATGCGCGGAGCGAAGACCACCACCAGGCGCAGCCGGGTGATGGCGACGCTCACCCGCGAGCTCGCCCAGCCGGCGGTGTGGGGCGCATTGCCCACCCTGTACGCCGCCACGGTGCCCGGGCTGGCCGGCAACTCTTTCGTGGGGCCGGAGGGGTTCGGGCAGCAGCACGGGCATCCGGTGCCGGTGACGCGGTCCAAGCGCGCGCAGAACACGGCGGACGCGCAGCGGCTCTGGACCGAGAGCGAACGCCTGACCGGCGTCAGCTACGCCTTCGCCTGAGTCCGGCCGGGCCGTTCGAGACTCGGCAACTGTTCCCGGTGCGGACAAAAGCGCCCGGCACACCGGGACCACTTGTCCGGACGGGGCACAGTTGCGAGATATGGAGGGGATGACGGGAATCGAACCCGCGCCATCAGTTTGGAAAACTGAGGCTCTACCATTGAGCTACATCCCCATGTGCCGGTGTGTGGCACTCGAATATCGTAGTACAGGTTTCGGTGCAGGTTTTCCCGCAGCGCCGGGAGCACCCGACAGATGGGCCGGAACGCGCCCGGAATACACTCAGGGACGCCCCAGGCTTCAGCTCGTGCACTAGACTGACGGAGGTCAATCCGCCTGTCGCGTGAGTCTGCGCGCCAAGTTGGTGGCCCCAACGGGTTGAGATGACATCCGGGGCGTAGCTCAGCTTGGTAGAGCGCTCGGTTTGGGACCGAGAGGTCGCAGGTTCGAATCCTGTCGCCCCGACCATCACCCCCCCTGCACATCTGTCGAACACAGGAGATTTTAACGTGAAGTCCACGGTCGAAAAGCTGAGCCCCACGCGCGCCAAGGTCACCATCTCGGTGACCCCGGAAGAGCTGAAGCCCAGCATCACCCACGCCTACGGGCACATTGCCGAGGACATCAACATCCCCGGCTTCCGCAAGGGCAAGGTTCCGCCGCCCATCATCGACCAGCGCGTCGGCAAGTCCGCCGTGCTGGAGCACGCCGTCAACGAGAGCCTCGACGGTTTCTACCGCAAGGCCGTCGACGAGCACAAGCTGCGCCCGCTCGGCCGTCCGGAGGCCGACATCGTCGAGTGGCCCAGCGACAAGGACTTCTCCGGAGACCTGCTGCTGGCCATCGAGGTCGACGTGCGCCCCGAGATCGACCTGCCCGCCTACGAGGGCCTCAAGCTCACCGTTGACGCCGTGGAGATCTCCGACGACGAGGTCACCGAAGAGCTCAACACCCTGCGCAGCCGCTTCGGCACGCTGATCACGGTCGACCGTCCCGCCACCAGCGGCGACTTCGCCCAGATCGACCTCGTCGCATCCGTCAACGGTGTCGAGGTCGACAACGCCAGCGGCATCTCCTACGAGGTCGGCTCCGGCGACCTCATCGAGGGCATCGACGAAGCACTCGAGTCCCTCACCGCCGGTGAGACCACCACCTTCGCCTCCAAGCTGCTCGGTGGCGACCACGAGGGCGAAACCGCCGAGATCACCGTGACCGTCATCGCCGTCAAGGAGCGCGAGCTTCCGACCGCCGACGACGACTTCGCGCAGATCGCCAGCGAGTTCGACACCATCGACGAGCTCACCGAGAGCCTGAAGGTCCAGGTCGGCCGCTCCAAGGTCTTCGGCCAGGGCAACCAGGCCCGCGAGCTGCTCATCGAGCAGCTGCTCTCCTCCGTCGAGGTCCCCATCCCCGAAGCGATCATCGCCGACGAGGTGCACCGTCACCTCGAGGGCGAGAACCGCCTCGAGGACGAGACCCACCGCGCCGAGGTCACCGAGGCCAGCGAGAAGACCTTCCGCCAGCAGATCCTCCTCGACACCATCGCCGAGGCCGAGAAGGTCAAGGTCAGCCAGGACGAGCTCACCCAGTACCTGATCCAGGGCGCCTCGCAGTACGGCATGGACCCGAGCGAATTCGTTCAGGCCCTCTCCGGCAACGGCCAGATCCCGTCGATGGTCGCCGAGGTCGCCCGTAACAAGGCCCTCGCCATCGCCCTGGGCAAGGCCGAGGTCACCGACTCCAACGGTGCCACCGTCGACCTGTCCGAGTTCACGGCCGTCGTCGACGACGAGCCCGCAGCGGACGAGGCAGCAGCCGACGCCGCCGACGCCGACGCCGACGCCGCCGACGCCGCCGAGGAGGCCCCGGCCGCCGAGGCCAAGCCGAAGAAGAAGGCCGCAGCAAAGAAGTAACACCACGCACACCGGCCGGCGTCCCTGGGGCGCCGGCGAACGGGTCGGATGTCCACGGACATCCGACCCGTTCTGCGTGTGCCGGCGCCCGGTGAATCTGCCGAGGGCGAACAGAGCCTTTTGCGCGCGTTGGACCCTATAGATTCATTCTGAAGCGACAAGCGAAACGGAGCGCGACATGGCCGAAATGGTACCTACACCCGGCGTTTTTGACAGGCTGCTGGCCGACCGCATCATCTGGCTCGGCTCAGAGGTGCGTGACGATAACGCCAACGAGATCTGTGCCAAGATCCTGCTGCTGGCGGCAGAGGACTCGCAGCGGGACATCTTCCTCTACATCAACTCACCCGGTGGCTCGATCACGGCCGGCATGGCGATCTACGACACCATGAAGTTCGTCCCGAACGACATCGTCACCGTGGGAATCGGACTGGCCGCCTCGATGGGCCAGTTCCTGCTCTCCTCCGGGACCAAGGGCAAGCGTTACATCACCCCGAACGCGCGAGTGCTGCTGCACCAGCCGTCCGGTGGTTTCGGCGGCACCGCAGCCGACATCCAGACTCAGGCGAAGGTCATCCTGGACATGAAGAAGCGGATGGCTGAGCTCACCGCCGAGCAGACCGGCAAGTCGGTCGAGCAGATCCTCATCGACAACGACCGTGACAACTGGTTCACCGCCCAGGAGGCCCTGGCCTACGGTTTTGTCGACCACCTGCGCGAATTCGCGTCGGAAGTTGTCGGCGGCGGCGGTACCGACGACTCAGTGAACAAGAAGTAGGACGGGCAGACAATGGAATTCACAAACTTTGGCCACCAGGCCGGCGGCATGGCTCCGCAGGCCCCGCAGTCGCGCTACATCCTCCCCACCTTCGAGGAGCGCACGGCCTACGGCTACAAGCGCCAGGACCCATACGCCAAGCTGTTCGAGGACCGCATCATCTTCCTCGGCGTTCAGGTTGACGACGCATCCGCCGACGACGTCATGGCCCAGCTCCTCGTGCTCGAGAGCCAGGACCCGGACCGCGACATCGTCATGTACATCAACTCGCCCGGTGGATCCTTCACCGCGATGACGGCGATCTACGACACGATGCAGTACATCCGTCCGCACATCCAGACGGTCTGCCTCGGCCAGGCGGCATCCGCCGCCGCCGTGCTGCTGGCCGGTGGCACCCCCGGCAAGCGCCTCGCGTTGCCGAACGCCCGCATCCTCATCCACCAGCCCTCGGCCGGCGGCCAGGGTGGCGGCCAGGCGTCCGACATCGAGATCCAGGCAGCCGAGATCCAGCGGATGCGCGAATGGCTCGAAGAGACCCTGGCCGGTCACTCCAACCGCACCAAGGAGCAGGTCCACAAGGACATCGACCGCGACAAGATCCTCGGCGCCCCCGAGGCCCTCGAATACGGCCTGATCGACCAGATCCTGACCAGCCGGAAGAACGTTCCCACGCTCGTCAAGTAACTCTCCACCAACGAGTTGGCCCTCTGGTCAGCTTGTTCGCCGAACGGCGCGTCGCTCTCGAGGCGGCGCGCCGTTTCGCTTTGTTCCGCGGGTGCACGTATCTGTCACACGCACAAGCTAGGCTCGAATTCAGCGTCACTGATGGAGGAGGCTCACGGATGGCCCGAATAGGCGAGAGCGCCGACCTGTTGAAGTGTTCTTTCTGCGGAAAGAGCCAGAA
>Ga0247803_1000127_pt1 | contig 45016 bp, 42 predicted proteins | sample UWRJL014104B1_FD_180928 | JGI IMG/M metagenome (GOLD analysis project Ga0247803, IMG submission 180928) | Plant litter microbial communities from Arlington Agricultural Research Station in Wisconsin, United States - UWRJ-L014-104B-1 | ecosystem: Environmental > Terrestrial > Plant litter >... | reverse complement strand
CCCGGCGACACGCTTCACATCCCCTCCCGCATCCCGAAGGACCCGCACATGACTGACACCGACACCCTCGGCACGACCGCCCGCAGCCCCTGGTCGGGCCAGGCGAGCGCCGCCGAGCTGGCGCACTGGACCGACATCGCCGAGACCGTCGCCGAGCAGCTGGCCACGGATGCGCTGGCCCGCGACCGTGCCGGACTCGACCCCACGGACGAGCTCGACCTGCTGCGCGACGCCGGCCTGGCCACCCTGCTGCACCCGGCGGACCTCGGCGGCGGTGGAGCGCACTGGGAAACCGCGGCGCTGGTGGTGCGGATCCTGTCGCGCGCCGACGCATCCGTCGCCCAGCTGCTGGGTTACCACTACATCAACGCGGCCTCCGTCGTCTTCTACGGCGACCCGGCCACCGCCGAGGCCTGGAACCGGCGCTCGGTCGACGGACGCTGGTTCTGGGGTGACTCCGTGAACCCGGTCGACCCCGACCTCGAACTCGTGGTCGACCCCGAGGTGTCCGGCGGGTACCGGCTGAACGGGCTCAAGCGGTTCTCCACCGGAGCGTCGACCGGCGACGTCACCCTCGTCAACGCCGCCGTCCGGGACGGCGCGGATGCGGGGGCCTTCCTGGCCTTCGTGCTCGAGCACGACCGGGCCGGGGTCAGCCACCTCGGCGACTGGGATGCCCTCGGCCAGCGGCTGTCTGCCAGTGGCGCGGTGCGCTTCACCGACGTGCGCGTGGTCCCGGCGGACGTGGTCGGCTACGTCGGCGACGAGGCCTTCTCGACCCTGGTGACCCCGGGCATCCAACTTCTCTTCGGCAACATCTACCTGGGCATCGCCCAGGGCGCCCTGGCCCGCGGTCGAACGATCACCAAGGCCCGGCCCCGGCCGTGGTTCCTCTCCGCGGCGGACTCCTACTCCACCGACCCGTTCGTCCAGCGGGTCTACGGCGAGTTCGTCTCCAACGTCGCCGCCGTCGAGGCACTGGCCGACTCGCTCGGGCGCCGGTACGACGCCGTCATCGCCCGGGGCTCGTCGGTCACGGCGGATGACCGTGCCGAGATCGCCATCCGGGTGGCCCAGCTCAAGGTCGTCTCCACCGAGGTGGGCATCGAGGTCGCCAACCGGATCTTCGAGGTGACCGGTTCCAGCTCAACGCACTCGAGCGTGGGCCTGGACCTGTTCTGGCGCAACGTGCGCACCCACTCGCTGCACGATCCCGTCGACTACAAGAAGCTTGAGGTGGGCGCCAACTATCTCAACGGCACCGTGCAGCCCGTTTCGCTGTACACCTAGGGAGATCCGATGAGCCAGACCGACGCCGCGCTGTTCGCGAAATACCAGCCGGTCTTCGACCGCATCGGCGCGGGGGCCCTCGACCGCGAGAAGAACCGGGTGCTACCGCACGAGCAGGTGCGCTGGCTCGCGGACGCCGGCTTCGGGGCGCTCCGGGTGCCGGCGGAGTCCGGCGGGGACGGGGCGACACTGACCCAGCTCATCCGCCTGCTGATCGCCCTGGCCGCCGCCGATTCGGCCGTGCCGCAGGCGCTCCGCGGCCACATCGCCTTCGTCGAAGACCGCCTGTACGCGCCGGCGAGCCCCGCCCGAGATGTCTGGCTGGCGCGTTTTGTCGCCGGCGATATCGTGGGCAACGCGTGGACCGAGATCGCCGGGGGCGCGTTCGGCCCCTCCGCGACCACCCGGGTGGAACGCACCGACGAGGGCTGGCAGCTCACCGGTGCCAAGTTCTACACGACCGGGAGCATTTTCGCGCAGTGGATCGACGTGACGGCAACCGACGGCGATGGCCGGGACGTCACCGCGCTGGTCTCCACCGCGGCGACCGGTGTCACCGTCTCCGACGATTGGGACGGCTTCGGCCAACGGCTGAGCGGCAGCGGGGCGGCCCAATTCGACAACGCGGTCGTCGCCGCCGACCACGTCTTCGCGTTCAGCGAGCGGTTTCCGTACCAGACGGCCCTGTACCAGGCGGTGCTGCTGGCCGTCCTGGCCGGTATCGCCGTGGCCGTCGAGCGTGACGCGGCCGGCGAGGTGCGTGGCCGGGCGCGGGTCTACAGCCACGGCAATTCGGCCGCCACCAGGGACGACCCCCAGGTGCAGCAGGCCGTCGGGCAGATTTCGGCGCGAGCCTACGCGGCCGTCGCCACCACCGTGAGTGTGGGCGCGGCCCTGCAACGGGCGTGGGAGGCGCACCTGCACGCAGGCGGGGACGAACACGCGGCCAACGTCGCGGCGGAGATCGAGTCGGCGCAGGCCCAGATCGTGGTCATCGACCTGGTGTTGCGCACGGCCACCGACCTTTTCGACGTGCTCGGGGCATCCGGGGTGCGTGCGGGCAAGGCGCTCGACCGGCACTGGCGAAACGCCCGTACCGTGGCGTCGCACAACCCCTGGCTGTTCAAGGCGCGCATCGTGGGGGACTGGGCTATCAACGACACGACGCCGCCGTTCCTCTGGACCCTCGACAACACCCCGGCGCAGAAATCCGGCTCGCCCGGCTAGAGCGCTGTTCACGCCGGGCGAACGTCGAAACGCGACCGGACCCCTGAGGCTAGGCTTTTGGGATGCGTGCAACAGTGATTTACGGCGAGCGGGATATCCGACTCGATGAAGTACCCAACCCCGTCCTCTCCACCGGCGGCGACGCCATCGTGCGAGTTGTGGCGGCCTGCGTCTGCGGGTCAGACCTCTGGCCGTACCGCGGCGTCACCCCCACCGACAAGCCGCACCGGATCGGCCACGAGTTCGTCGGCATCGTCGACGAGATCGGCCCGGACGTGACCACCATCAAGGTGGGCGACTTCGTCATCGCCCCGTTCTACGACTGCGACAACACCTGCGTCAACTGTCAGAACGGCGTCAGCACCTCCTGCCTGAACGGCGGATGGTGGGGCTCGGACGACCAGCTCGGCGGCTTCGCCGACGGCGCCCAGGGTGAGCGCGTGCGGGTTCCGCACGCCGACGGTTCGCTCGTCGCCACCCCCGTGCAGCCCACGGATGCCCAGGTTCCCGGCCTCCTCACCCTCGCCGATGTGATGGGCACCGGACACCACGCCGCCGTCTCGGCCGGCGTCACCGTCGGCAGCACCGTCGTGGTGGTCGGCGACGGGGCCGTCGGCCTCTGCGCGATCATCGCCGCCAAGCGCCTCGGCGCCTCCCGCATCGTGGCCATGTCGCGGCACGCCGACCGGCAGGCCGTCGCCCGCGAGTTCGGCGCCACCGACATCGTCGAGGAGCGCGGCGACGCGGGCGTCGAGCGCATCCACGAGATGTTCGACGGCGTCGGCGCCGACTGCGTGCTCGAGTGTGTCGGCACCGAGGAGTCGATGGACCAGGCGATCCGCTCCACCCGCCCCGGCGGGATGGTCGGCTACGTCGGCGTGCCCAACGGCGGCGCCGAACTGCCGATCAAGGCCCTGTTCGGCCGGAACGTCGGCGTGAACGGCGGCGTCGCCTCCGTACGCGCCTACGTGGAGGAACTGCTGCCGGAGGTGCTCTCCGGAGAAATCGACCCCGGCCGGGTCTTCGACCTGCAGCTGCCGCTGGCCGAGGTGGCCGAGGCGTACGCCGCCATGGACGAACGCCGCGCCATCAAGGTGCTGCTGCGCCCGTAGCCCGCAGCCCGCACATGACGAACGCCCCCTCGCTCGATGCGAGGGGGCGTTCGTGTGTTGCGCGACTTGCCACTTGCGGCCCCGTGGCGGCCCGGGTGAGGGCGCCAAGTGGCAACTCGCATGGGCGGCTGCTTAGTCGTTGACGAGCAGGACCTCGGTCAGCGGCTTGCGGGTGCGCGGAGCGATCTCACGCTCGAGCAGCTCCGGGGTGAGGGAGTCGGCATCGCCGAGCACACCGAGCACGGTCACCGTGACGGCGTCCTGGTTGGACTTGAGGTGGAACGCGTCGGCCAGGGCCTTGCGGTCGATGCCGCCGAGCTGGTGGCTGAACAGGCCCTCGTGCTGGGCCTGGATGGTGAGGTGCGCGACGGCCTGGCCGAGGTCGTACTGGGCCCAGGGGTTGTCACCCTCGGCGATGTTGAGGATCAGCACGGAGGCCTTGTCGGCCCAGGCCTGGTTGAAGCCCATCAGGTTGGAGTGGATCTTGCGGAAGCTCTCGGAGCCACGGCGGGCCACGATGAAGCGGGCCGGCTGGTTGTTGTTGCCCGACGGCGCCCAGCGGGCGGCCTCGAGCACCGTGGTGAGGGTGTCCTCGTCGATGACGGCGGTCGGGTCGAAGCCGCGGGGGCTCCAACGCTCGGCCATCGCCGGGAGGATCGGCGCGGTCGTGTCGGCGGCGCGGCTGTGGGTGTCTGTGATGAGGGTCATGATGCCCGGCTTTCTCTCGTGCGTGGGTCTGTTTATCGAAGGCGGGGCATCATCGTCCCAGTCAGGTCAACGCGGAGCGCGCCGAGTTATTCCATGCATCCGCATATTTGAAGCGGGGGTGCAGGTCAGGCCAGCAGGTCAGGCCGTGGGCTCCGCCGCGGCCTCGAGGTTGTCGCGCACCTTGCGGCGCAGGACCTTGCCGATCAGCGAGCGGGGCAGGTCGTCGACCTCGACGATGCGGCGGGGCACCTTGTACGCGGAAATGCGGGTGCGGCAGTACTCCCGCAGCCCCGCCACGTCGAGGGTCGCGCCGGCGATGAGCACCACGGCGGCCACAACATCCTCGCCGCCGTGCTCGCTCTTGAGGCCGACCACGGCGGCATCGGCGACGTCGGGGTGCGACAGCAGCGCCGCCTCCACCTCAGAGGGCGACACGTTGAAGCCGCCGGTGATGATCAGTTCCTTGATGCGGTCCACGATGGTGACGAAGCCATCCGGCGACACCTTGACGATGTCACCGGTGCGCAGCCAGCCATCCGGCAGCAGCGTCTGGGCGGTCTCGGTGGGGCGGTCCCAATAGCCGGAGAAGACCTGCGGTCCGCGGATCAGCAGCTCGCCCTCCTCGTCGAAGCCGCGGTCGACGGCGGGGTCCTTGGGGTCGACCACACGGATCTCGGTGCTCGGGAACGGCACCCCGACGGTGCCGGGGCGCCGGCTCGGGCCCATCGGATTGCCCACCGCGATGGGGGAGCACTCGGTCATGCCGTAGCCCTCGACGAGCAGGCCACCGGTGGCGGACTCCCACAGTTCCACGGTGGCCAGGGGCAGGCTCATCGCCCCGGAGATGGCGTACTTGGTGCCGCGCAGGCTGATGTTCGCCTTGGCGGCAGCGGTGACGAGCCTGTCGTAGATCGGCGGGACCGCGGGCAGGAAGGTCGGCGGGGTGCGCTTGACGGCGTTGAGCACCAGGCCCTCATCGAACTTGGGGAACAGCACCAGGCGGGCGCCGATCGACATCGCGACCGTGAGGCAGAGGGTGAGGCCGTAGGCGTGGAACATCGGCAGGACGCCGTAGAACACCTCGTTGCCGCGCTCGAGCCCCGGCACCCAGGCTTCGCTCTGCTGGGCGTTGGCCTGCAGGTTGAAGTGGGTGAGGATCGCGCCCTTGGGTGAGCCGGTGGTGCCGCTGGTGTACTGCAGCACGGCGGTGTCGCCGAGCAGCGGGCGCGGATGCGCGGTGCGCAGCCGGCGCGAACCCACCAGGGCGCTCCACTCGATGGCGTCCTTGAGCGGCTGGGCCACGGTGAGGGCGGCGCGGGCGGTGCGGGACTTGGGGATCGGCAGGCGCAACGCCAGCCGGGTGGCCAGCGGCATCGACCGGGTGACGTCGACGGCCACCACCGTGTGCAGGCCCATGTCGCGGGGGAAGCCGCGCACCATGGAGTAGACCTTGTCCCAGACGATCGCGACGCTCGCGCCGTGGTCTTCGAACTGGTGACGCAGTTCGCGTTCGGTGTAGAGCGGGTTGTGCTCCACCACGATCGCGCCGAGCCGCAGCACCGCGTAGAACGCGACGATGTGCTGCGGGCAGTTCGGCAGCACGAGGGCGACCCGGTCGCCGGGCTTGACGCCCAGCCGGCGCAGCCCGTTGGCCACCCGGGAGATCTCCTCGCCCAGCTGGCCGTAGGTCATGGTGCCGCCGAAGAAGTCCAGCGCCACCTTGTCGGCGAACCGGCGGGTGGAGCCCTCGATCATGTCGACGAGGGTCTCGGTCGGGTCCGCGATGGTGTTGGGCACGCCCGCGGCGTAGGAGCTCAACCAGGGCTTGGTCGTGAAGACGTTCATGCGCTGATCAGTTCCTTCTTCAGGGCGGCGACAAAATCATCGACGTCGTCGGGGGTGGTGTCGAAGCCGCACATCCAGCGCACCTCGCCGGTGGCCGGGTTCCAGTCGTAGAACCTGTAGAACTCGCGCACCTTGTCGGCGACGCCGGCGGGCAGCACGGCGAAGATCGCGTTGGCCTGGGTGGGCTGGCTGAACGAGAGTCCGGTCACCGACCCATCCGCCAAGCCCTCTTCGAGCGCGCCGCGGAGGCGGGCGGCCATGGCGTTGGCGTGGTCGGCGTTGCGCAGCCACAGGTCGCCGTCGAGCAGGGCGATCAGCTGCGCCGAGATGAACCGCATCTTCGACGAGAGCTGCATGTTGATCTTGCGCAGGTACTTCAGGCCGGTGGATGCGTCGGGGTTCAGCACCACGATGCACTCGCCCAGCATCATGCCGTTCTTGGTGCCGCCGAAGCTGAGCATGTCGACGCCGGCGTCGCTGGTGAACTCACGGAACGGCACCCCGAGGGCGGCCGCGGCGTTGGAGATGCGGGCGCCGTCCATGTGCAGCAGCATGCCCTTGGCGTGCGCGTGGTCGGCGATGGCGCGCACCTCGGCCGGCGTGTACAGGGTGCCCAGCTCGGTGGTCTGGGTGATCGACACCACGAGCGGCTGGGCGCGGTGCTCGTCGCCCCACCCCCAGGCCTCCCGGTCGATCAGCTCGGGGGTGAGCTTGCCGTCGGGGGTCTCGACCGGCAGCAGCTTGAGCCCGCCGACCCGCTCAGGAGCGCCGCCCTCATCGGTGTTGATGTGCGCGGTGCTCGCGCAGACCACCGCTCCCCAGCGCGGCAGCATCGACTGCAGCCCGGTGACGTTGGCGCCGGTGCCGTTGAACACCGGGTACGCCTCCACGCCCTCACCGAAGTGCCGCGCGAAAACACGCTGCAGTTCCGCGGTGTAGACGTCGTCGCCGTAGGCGATCTGGTGGGCGCCGTTGGCCCGCACGATGGCGTCGAGAATCTCCGGGTGAATGCCGGAATAGTTGTCGGACGCGAAGCCGCGGGAGAGTAGGTCATGGAGGGAGGTCACCCCTCCATCTTGGCGTAAACCGCTGTAGCGAATCTGTGCGTCTGCCCCGGGGTGCCGCACGGATAGTGTGTCTGCACCCCGGGTCAGGCCCGGATTCGCTCGCGCGCGCCGATCAGCCGCGCAGGGCCTGCTTGATGGTGACGCGTCCGCCCATTCGCAGCAGCGAGTTGCGGTAGATGCGCGAGCCCAGGACGATCACCCCGGCCGTGGTCACCGCGAGGATGACCAGCGCCAGCACCGGCTCCCACCACTCGGCCGAGCCCAGGAAGATGCGCACCGGCATGCCCACCGGAGCCGAGAACGGCACGTAGGACATGATGGCCATCACGACCGGGTTGTCGTTGAAGAAGATCACCAGGAAGTACGGGATCATCACCAGGTACGTCACGGGAGCGGTGGTGGAGCCCACGTCTTCCTGACGGGAGACCATCGACGCCGTCGCGGCGAACAGGGCCGCGATCATCACGAAGCCGAAGGCGAAGAACACCGCGAACCAGCCGATCGCCGGGCCCAGGTCGGCCAGCAGCACCCGTTGCCCGGTGACCGCCATGCCGATGCCCACCAGGAGCGCGATGGCCACGATCTGGCCCAACGCCATGATCGAGTTGCCCACCACCTTGCCGGCCAGGAGGGCGCGCACCGGGATCGCGGACATCAGGATCTCCACGACCCGGGTCTGCTTCTCCTCGACGACGCTCTGCGCGATGGTGGAACCGAAGGTGAGCGCCGACATGAAGAACACCAGGCCGAAACCGAGCGCCACGATGTAGACGAGGAATCCGCCCTGTTCGGCCGGCTCGAGCAGTTCGACGGTGGGGGAGACGCTGAGCGCGTTCATGACCGAACTCGGCGGTGAATCCAGGGCGATCACGCTGACGCCGAGCAGCGAGTCACTGGGAACCACGGCGGCTTCGACGGTGCCGTCGCGCACGAGCGCTTCGGCGGCGGCGACGTCGTCGGCGGAGACCATGGTGAGGCCGGCGGACTCGCCGACGACGGCCCCGGCCGAACCGACCACGGCCACCTGGGTGGTGGACGGGTTGGCGCTCATCAGGCCGCCGGCGACGACGGAGCCGACCGCGATCAGCAGCAGAATGCCGGTGGAGATGAGGAATGCCTTGCTGCGCAGGCGCGAGATGATCTCGCGGGTGGCGACCAGCCAGACGCTGGCCCAGAAGTTGGGCGCGGTGTGTGTGGCCCTGGTAGAGGTGGGGGTGTGCTGGCGGGTTTCGGTGCCCGGCGTAGCTTCAGTACCCGGCGTGATGTCGGTGCTCACTGCACGACCTCCTTGAAGATGGTGGAGAGGGAGGGCCTGAGGTGGCCGAAGGAGTGCACGGCGCCGCGGGTGAGGGCCTCGCGGAGGACCTGCTGGCTGGCGGCGTCGGAGTCGGCTTCGAAGACGGCTTCGCCGCCGTCGAAGTCGATCACGGTGATGCCGGTGACGCCGCGGATCCAGCCGGCGTCGGCATCCGTGTGGATCTCGAACCTGGGGGTGCTGAACTGGTCGCGCAGGCGTTCGCGGGACCCGTTCGCGCGGATTTCGCCGGCGGCGATGATCACGAGGTCGTCGCAGAGTCGTTCGACCAGGTCGAGCTGGTGCGAGGAGAACAGTACGGGGGCGCCGGCGGCGGCGCGCTCCTTGAGGACCGTGAGCACCACCTCGACGGCAATGGGGTCAAGGCCGGAGAAGGGCTCGTCGAGCACCAGGAATTCGGGGTCGTGCACCAGGGCCGCCGCGATCTGGGCGCGCTGCTGGTTGCCCAGCGACAGGGCCTCAACGAGGTCGTTGGCACGCTCGCCCAGGCCGAGGCGCTCGAGCAGGTCGCTCGCGTTGCGCTTGGCGGCGATGGTGGTCAGGCCGTGCAGCCGGGCCAGGTAGACCAGCTGTTCGGCGACCTTCATCTTGGGGTAGAGGCCGCGTTCCTCCGGCATGTACCCGAAGCGGCGGCGGTCGCCGTCGCTGAGCGGCTGGCCGTCGAGAAGCACGCTGCCGGAGTCCGGCGAGAGCACCCCCAGGATGATGCGCATCGACGTGGTCTTGCCGGCGCCGTTGGCCCCGACGAAACCGGTCATGCGGCCCGCGCCCACGCTGAAGCTCACATTCGTGAGCACCTGATGGGTGCCGTAGTGCTTGTTGATGTCCCTGATCTCGAGCATGTCTGCCCTTTCGTTGCGTATCGTCCACGCTAAGGATGCCGGGCCCTGGCCGCATCCGCCTACGGGGTGAGTGGATGCCTCCGCCCAGAGGGTGAGAGCCTCACTCCTCGTCCCAGGGCAGTTCGGTGCCGAACGGAACCGGGTTGAGCGGGATGATGACGACCGGACGTTGCTGGCCGTGGGCGAGGCGTACGGCTACCGACCCGATGAAGAACGATCGCAGCGTGTGCCGCACGGTGGGTTCGCGTGAGCCGACGATGATCATCATGGCGCGCACGGTACCGGCGAGCTGGCCGAGTGCCTTGGCGGGTTCACCGGCGAGGGCCCGGGTCGACCAGACCACCGTCCTGTCGTGAAGCACCCGTTCGATCTGCTCCCGTAGCCCGGGATCGAACTCGGCCTCCGCCGTTTCGAGGGCGTCCGGGTCGAACGACGCCGAGGTCATGCTGCCGTCGGGCCGTTCTTCGAGCACGTACCGGCTCGGGTCCACCGACGCGCAGATCAACTCGGCGCCGAACTGGGCGGCGAACTCCGATGCGGCGAGCACCACGGCATCCGGCTGGCCCGACGTGACACCGACGACGACGGGCGGGGGTCTGCGCACCATGGCTGCTCCTTTGCGACGGAGGACTCCGGCGCCGTTCCCCCGGTGCCGGGCTCTTCCTCCGACCCTAGCCGGGATACCCGCTCAGAACGGCGACGAATCGTCGCCAGGATGAGTTAGAACGGGGGAGGGTCCTCGGTGCCGAGCCGCGGAGGTGGCGAGGGCGGCGGGGTGATCGGGCCGGGCGGCGGGCTGTCGGAGCCGGCGGGGTGCTTGGCGGGATTGAACGTGGCCGGTTCGTACGTGGCCGGGTCGTAAGTGGCGGGGTCGGTGTTGGCGGGGGCGGAGGTGTATTTCTTGCCGGTGGGGGTGGTCCAGGTCAGGGCGCCGCCGGGGCCTTGGCTGGTGGTGAAGCTGGATTGGTGTTTCAGGCGGTGGCAGGGTTTGCAGAGGTGCACGAGGTTGTCCACCTCGGTGGGTCCGCCGGTGTTCCACGGCTGGTGTGGTCGATTTCGCTGAGCGTGGCTCGGCGGGTGCAGCCGATGCCCTGGCAGGTTTGGTCGCGTGCGGCGAGGTAGCGGCGCATATCGGCCGGTGGGGCGTATTGCTCGCGGCCCATGCTGAGCCGGCAGCCGGTCTCGGGGTGGGTGAGGATCCGGCTCCAACTGGTCGCGGTGCCGGCGATGCGGCGGGCGGTCTCGGGGTCGATCGGGCCGTAGCCCTCGAGGATGGCCGGTTCGTCGCTTCGGCCCAGCAGCGTCAGCGCCGGGACGGTGAGGTGCACGGTGCCGCGGATGCCGTGGCCGAGCCCGGTCGGACCGACACCCTCCAGGAGCAGGTCGCGGTAGGCGTCCGCGCGACGCTGATCCTTCGTCCGGGGATCGGCGGTGCCGTTGGGGTCGCCACCCGGTGCCGGAGTGGTGTCGGTGTCGAGGGTGGTGGCGATGTGGCTGAGCCGGTCATAGATCGCCTGGGCATCCTCGGCCTTCAAATAGGCGTTCAGCCACGCCATGCCGTCCGCGTCGGGGTTGAGCAGCACCCGCCGTTTGACGAAGCCGGCGTCGGCGCGGGCCTGCAGCGGCACCGGGTGCATCCGCTCCAGAATCCGGCCGGCGACCCGCAGGAACTGGGTCGAGGTGAGTTTTTCCGCCGCGGGCAGCACCTTCGTTTCGAACGCGGGCAGGATCTCCTCGGGCACCCCGTCGGTGAGATCGAGCATCTTCAACACGTGCCCCCAGGTGATGCTGCCCCGGCTCAGCGCCTGGTGGAATTGCGGGAGTTGGTCGGTGAGGCGGACGGCGTTGAACACCATGATCCCGGCGGTGCTGGCCTTCAACCGCAGCGCCCCGGCGGCTTCGGCGGCCATGCTGCGGCGGGCGAGTTCCTCGTCGTCCCACGCCGGGCCGTGCGCGCCGGTGTCGGGATCGTTCCGGCCGGACTCGACCGGGTCACCGCACAGGCCCGCGATGATCCGCGGCTCATGGCCCAACCGGTCCAGCTCCGCCAGCAGCCGGGTGCGCTCGGCATAGCCGGCGGCGATCACCTTTTCGTTCTCGATCAGCGGGTCGATGACCGCGCTGATCGCCGCAGCTATCGGGTCAACCGCCGGGTCAACCGCCGGGTCGGCGGCGTCGTCTGGGGTGTCTCCGGGTGTGGCATCTGAGGTGGCCATAGGGACAGTGAAGCACCCACCACCGACACTCCCAGGCCTAAAAAGACCCCTGTGGGAAAGTACTTAAATACTGACCTGTGGAGGAGGGGCTAGCCCCGAAAACCGTGCGCCAGGAGCCATTAGGAGGGCGGTCAGCGCTGCTGCGGCGCCCCCGGCACGACGATGCCGTGTTCGTACGCGTACACGACGGCCTGGATGCGGTCGCGGAGGTCGAGTTTCTGCAACACCTTCGACACGTGCGTCTTCACCGTGGCTTCACCGAGGTACAGCCGCGCGGCGATCTCGGCGTTGGCGAGGCCCAGGGCGATCAGTTCGAAGACCTCCCGCTCCCGATCGGTGAGCTCGCCCACCGCGGCAGGCTCCGGGCGCTCTGACACGGGTGTGGGCCGGCCCGGCAGGCTGATGCGGGCGAACCGTTCGATGACCCGCCGGGTGATCTCGGGCGAGAGCAACGCATCACCGCGGGCGAGCACCTGCACGGCCTCCACGAGAGCCTCGGGCGTGGCGTTCTTGAGCAGGAACCCACTGGCACCGTGCTGCAGGGCGGAGAACAGGTAGTCCTCCCGGTCGAACGTGGTGAGCACCAGCACCGCGGCGCGGCTGGCCGGGTCGGCGACGATCGCCCGGGTGGCGGTGAGACCGTCCATGCCCGGCATCTGCACATCCATGCAGATCACATCGGGCTGCAGCGCGGCGGCCTGGCGGATCGCCGCGGACCCGTCCACGGCCTCTCCGACCACCACGATGCCCGGCTCGGACTCCAGGATGATGCGGAACCCAGCACGCACCAGGGCCTGGTCGTCGACGAGCAGCACCCGAATCAGCGCGCTCATTCGGCGGCCCGGTCGGTGGGCGACAGCAATAATTCGGCGGTGGTCAGCGGTGAGGCGACGGATGCGCCGGCCAGCGGCACCCGGGCACGCACCAGGTAGCCGCCGCGCGGCCGGTTGGCCAGTTCGAGGGTGCCGCCGACGGCGGCGACGCGTTCGCGCATGCCCTGCTGGCCGAGCCCGCCTGTCGCGCCAACCCCAGCGGCGGCGGAGCGCGGGTGCGCTCCCCGGCCGGTGTCGGTGATCTCCAGCTCCACGGCATCCGTTTCGTACCGCAGCCGCAGCTCGGCGGTGGCGCCCGCGCCGGCGTGCTTGCGGGTGTTGGTGAGGGCCTCCTGCGCGATGCGGTACAGGCTGAGGCCGATGGTGCCGGGCACCTCGCGCGGGTCGCCGATCACCTGATGCCGCACGTCGAGGCCGGCGTCGGTGTTCTCCTGGGCGAGCTCGGCCAACTGGTCGACGCCGCGGGTGCTGGTGCTCTGGTGGGCGGGCTGGGCCGCGTCGCAGTCGGCGTCGTCGGCGCGGAGGGCGCCGAGCATCGTGCGCAGCTCCTCCACAGCGGTGCGGGCGCTCTCTTCGATCACCGCGATCGCTCGGCCGGCGGCGACAGGGTCGCGGCCCAGGATGCGTCGTGCCGCGCCGGCCTGCACGCCCATCACCGACACGTGGTGGGCGACCACATCGTGCAGCTCCCTGGCGATGCGCACCCGCTCCAGGGTCACGGCCTGGGTGGCGGTGCGCTCGCGTTCCGCCGCGAGCTCCTGGGTGCGGGCCTCGAGCGCCGAGGATCGCCGGGCGGCGTGCCACGCGGCGTCGCCGAAGTAGTACGCAGCCCAGAAGTAGACCAGGTTGATCAGCACCTGCAGCAGACCGTAAGCGGCGTAGGGGGAGAAGAACCCGTCCCTGGACAGCTCGGGAATCGTGGTGGCCTGGTTGGCCTGTTCGATCAGGGTCCAGAACAGCCAGATGAACATGCCCGTGATGATGCCCAGTCGGGTCCATCGGGCCACCGTGCGGTGGTGGCTCCAGGCTCCCACCGAATAGATGGCCACGTAGAGGCAGATGCTCGAGAACAGGGCGTCGGTCACGCCCATCGACCCGAAGACACCGAACACGACCGATACCAACAGGGCCACGATTTCGGGGAAGCGCCGCCGGGCCGCCAGCGGCAGTGCGATCAGAGCAACCCACAACGTGGCGAGCCACCAGGGCGAGTCGTCCATGATGCCGGCGCTGCGGGTGAGGGTGAGACTCAGCGCGGTGCCGCCGGCCAGCGCCAATGCCACCCAGGCATCCACCCGGTAGCCGGAGCGGGGGCCGCGCGGTCGGCGCCATCCGTCGGCCAGCGGATCGGTGTCCCCGGTCGGGCGGGCGTCGGTACTCATGCCACCACGCTAGCGCCGCGGATCGCCCGGCGCCTCAGCCCCGAGGAGGAGCCCGGACCGCCGCGCCGCACCAATCCAGCACTTTTCCGCTTGCACTGGGTGCGTCGTTGCACTTAGTGTAAGCATGTGAGGTCCCTTACTATCGCTCCCGATCGCCGTGCCGAGCTCAAGGCACGCCACCGTGAGGCGATTCTGGATGCCGCCGATTCGCTCATTCGCGAGCGCGGCAAACCCCAGTTCAGCGTCGACGAGCTCGCCGAGCGTGCCGACGTGTCCAGGCGCACCGTTTTCAACCACTTCGCCTCGCTCGACGAGGTGATCATGACCACGTGCACACGGCTGCTCAGCGTCGTCGTCGACGAGTTCCGCGCCGCGACGAAGGCGACTCCAGCCGGAGACGGCAGCCTGGTGGCCCTGTTCGCCGAGATCACCTCGGCCGTTCGCGCCATCGACCTGCCCACGGTGGTCGCGTACCTGTGGGGAGTGCTGGCCGAGGATCGCGAGAGCGGTCGCTCCCCGCACGCTCTCGGCGATGTCTTCACCCGGGCCACCGAACAGCTCTCCATCGAAATCGCCGACCGGAACCCCGGGATCGATGGTTTCGAGGTTGCGATTCTGGTCAGCTCGGTGATGAATGGCGTCGCCGTGGTTTCCGGCCACTGGATCGCCCGCACGGGCGGGACCCTCGACGAGTCGTCCCGCGTCGTGTGGGACGAACTGGTCGACCGCCTCGTCGCCGCCATCCAGACCGGCTACTCCGGCGGCCGCTGACCTCTTCTCCCGTTCGACTCAACTCTCTTCCCGATGACGCGATGCGAGACTCCGCCCCTTCGACAACCCGACATCAAGAAAGAATCTCTAGGACTATGGCATCCCTTCTGTACCGACTCGGCCGGTTCTCCGCCCGTCGAGCCTGGCTGATCATCGTGGCCTGGGTGGTCATCCTGGGCCTCGCCGGCGGCGCGTTCGCGCTGTTCGGCGGCACGCTCACCTCCTCCGTCAGTATCCCCGGCACCGCCACCCAGGCGGTCAGCGATGAACTCGCCGAGAAGTTCCCGGCCGCCAGCGGCGGGCGGGGCACCGTCGTGTTCACCACCACCGACGACTCGGCGTTCACGGCCGAGCAGAAGACCGCGATCGGCGAGCTGCTCACCGACACCGTCGAGCTCGACAACGTGACCTCCAGCACCAACCCCTTCGACACGCAGGCTCAGATCGACGGTTCTGCCCAGCAGATCGTCGACGGCCGTCAGCAGATCACCGACGGCACCTCCCAGATCGAGGCCGGTCAGGCGCAGATCGACGCGGCCAGCGCTCAGCTCGTTGCCGGCCAGGCCCAGCTCGATGCCGCTCGCAGCCAGGCCGAGGCGGCCGGGCAGCTTGCCGCCGCGCAGCCGACACTGGATGCGCAGCAGGCCCAGATCGACGCCGGCACGGCGGCCATCGCCGAGCAGCAGGCCACCCTCGACGCGAGCCGCACCACGCTCGAGACGCAGAGTGCCGCCCTGGAACAGGGCTCCGACCTGCTCGACCTGGCCGCAGGCATCCGCCAGGTCTCGGTCGACGAGACGACCGCCGTCGCGAGCCTGCAGTTCGACACCTCGCTCAACCAGGTGCCGGCCGAGTCGAAGGAGGCGATTGTCGAGGAAATGGACAACGCCGGGATCGACGGCGTCACCGCCGAGGTCTCCAACGACATCGCCGCCAGCATCCCCGAGATCCTCGGCCCGGGCGAGGTCGGCGGCGTGATCATCGCGGCCGTCGTGCTGTTCATCATGCTCGGCACCCTGATCGGTGCCGGCCTCCCGCTGATCAACGCCCTCATCGGCGTCGGCGTCGGTGTGCTCGCGTCGCTCGCCCTGTCCGGGTCGGTTGAGATGCTCTCCGTCACCCCGGTCCTGGGTGTGATGCTCGGCCTCGCGGTCGGGATCGACTACTCGCTCTTCATCCTCAACCGGCACCGCACCCAGCTTCGCAGCGGGGTGCCGCTACAGGAGTCGATCGGGCTGGCCAACGGCACTTCCGGTAACGCTGTCGTGTTCGCCGGCGCCACCGTGCTCATCGCCCTGCTCGCCCTCAACCTCACCGGTGTCCCGTTCCTCGGGCTGATGGGTACCGTCGGCGCCGTGTGCGTCTTCGTCGCGATCCTCATCGCAACCACCCTGACGCCGGCGTTGCTGGGCCTGGTCGGCACGAAGATCCTCACCAAAAAGGCTCGCGCCCGTATCGGCGTCCCTTCGACCAAGGTCGTTGCGCCGATCAAGCCGATGAACACCGTGCGCGCCGTCGTGACTGTGATCGCCGGCATCGCCGTGCTGCTGATCGTGGCGATCCCCGCGCTCTCCATGCGCCTGGGGCTCCCCGCCGGTTCGTCCGAACCGCTCGACTCGAGCGCGTACCGGGCTTACAAGCTCGTGGACGACAAGTTCGGTGCCGGCGTGAACGGCCCGCTGCTCGTGGTCGCCGACCTCGAGACCGCGATCACCGACGACGAGCTGATCGCCGAACAGGTGCGCATCGGAACCGCGCTCAAGGCGGAGAACGACGTCGTCGCGGTCGCACCGATCGGTGCGTCCGACGATGACCTGCTGCTCGCGTTCCAGGTCATCCCCGAGGGCGGTCCGACCAGCGAGTCGACCGAGCAGCTCGTGCGCGACCTGCGCGGCCTCGACATCGACGGCGTCAGCGCCCTCGGCGTCGCCGGCAACGCATCCGGCAACATCGACGTCAGCGAGAAGCTCGCCGACGCGCTGCCGCTCTACCTGCTCGTGGTCGTCGGGCTCTCGTTGATCATCCTGATCTTCGTGTTCCGGTCGATCCTGGTGCCCGTCACCGCCACGCTGGGCTTCGTGCTGTCGCTGTTCGCGTCCTTCGGCGCCATCACGGCGGTCTTCCAGTGGGGCTGGCTCGGCTTCCTGTTCGGCATCCACGACCCCGGGCCCATCCTGAGCTTCCTGCCGATCCTGGTGGTCGGTGTGCTGTTCGGGCTCGCGATGGACTACCAGCTGTTCCTGGTCAGCGGCATGCGCGAGGCGTACGCCCACGGCGCGCCGGCGCGGCTGGCGGTGCAGCGCGGTTTCCACGCCGGGCGCACCGTGGTGATCGCCGCCGCGCTGATCATGGCCTCGGTCTTCTCCGGCTTCGTCTTCTCGAACTCGGTGATGATCCAGTCGATCGGCTTCGGCCTGGCCATCGGCGTGCTGCTGGATGCGTTCGTCGTGCGGCTGCTCATCATCCCGGCCGTGATGCACCTGCTCGGTGACGCGGCCTGGTGGCTGCCGAAGTGGCTCGACCGTATCCTGCCCAACGTGGATGTGGAAGGCGCGTCGCTCGAACGGACGCACCCCGTGCACCCGACGACCGAGCCCGAGCTCGAGCCCGTCGCGGCGGCTCCGCGGAGCTAACCGCCCGGAGTGCCGGCCGCTGACGCGGACGAAACGCGGCCCAGTCCCCTCATCGGGACTGGGCCGCGTTTTTTGTGCGGGTCAGGCTTCGTCGTGCACGGTCGCCTGCTGCGGCAGCTGCTCCTGGGTAGCGGCCCAGCTGGCGAGCATGCTCAGAGCGTCGTGGCTGGCCGTGCCGGGTTCGGTTCCGTAGACGATCAGCGCGAGACCGGGGTCGGCCGGCAGGTCCATCGATTCGAAGGTGAGGTGCAGGTCGCCCACCACCGGGTGGTGGATGGACTTGGCGCCCATGGTGTGGTGCCGCACGTTGTGCTTGGCCCACAGGGTGGCGAACTCCGGGCTGCGGGTGGCCAGTTCGCCGACCAGGTCGGACAGGCCCCGGTCGTGCGGGTCGCGGCCGGCCTCGCTGCGCAGGCTGGCCACCGTGTCGTTCGCCGCGCCCTGCCAGTCCAGGAAGAATGTGCGCGCCCGCGGGCTGAGGAAGAGGAACCTGGCCGTGTTGACCGGCGTGCCGCCGTCGGCGTAGATCTCGGAGTAGATCGCATAGCCGAGCCGGTTGGCCGCGAGCAGGTCGCGACGATTGTTGCGCACGAAGGCGGGCACATCCGTCATGGCGTCGAGGATGCGTTGCACGGTGGGACGCACCCGCTGCGGGGACACCCGGCGGCGCGGCGGCCGCACGGTGGCTGTGGCGCGGGCCAGGTCGAAGAGGTGCTCACGTTCGGCGTCGTCGAGTTGCAGGGCCCGGGCGATGGAGGCGAGCACGCTCTCGGAGACGCCGCCGAAGTTACCGCGTTCCAGCCGGGTGTAGTAGTCCACGCTCACGCCGGCGAGCATGGCCACCTCTTCGCGGCGGAGCCCGGCGACGCGGCGGTTGCCGCCATAGGCCGGCAGACCCGCCTGCTCGGGCGTGATTCGCGCGCGCCGGGTGGCCAGGAATTCTCGGATATCGCTCTGGGTGCTCACGTGCTTAAACCTACGCGGGGGTGCGGCCGGGTGAGAGGCCCTGCCAGTACCTGCTGGGCTAGACCGGGGCGAGGATGCGGCGGGTGTTGTTCAGGGGCGCGGCGGGGGAGTCCCAGAGGGCCACGACCTCGGCGGCCAGGGTGGGCTCGAGGCCCTCGAGGGCGCGCACGGCGAAGATCACGGCCGCGGCGGTGTCGCCGGCCTTGGTGAAGCCGTGCCCCACCGCGCGGGTCCAGGTCTCGGCGGCGGCCTTGGCGCTGGCGTAGTTGGCGCCGCCGGGGGTGGGGGCATCCACCGACACCGACGACACGATCGCCAGCCGGCCGTTTAGGGATGCCAGCAGGTCGGCGTTGAACGCCCGGGTGGTGTTGCGCAGAGTCTGCACCACCCGCTGATGCAGAAAGTCCCAGTCCTCGTCGGTCTGGCCGTCGAGCCCGCCGCCGCCGCGCCAGCCGCCCACCAGGTGGACCAGGCCGTCGATGGGGCCATGTTCGGCGTGCACGGCCGCGGCCAGCGCGGTCACCTGCGCAAAATCGGCCAGGTCGCAGACGTAGACGGATGCGTCCGGCGCCACCGCGCGCACCCGTTCCAGGCGATCCGCGTTGGAGCCAACGGCCAGCACCCGGGCCCCGGCGCCGGCCAGGGCTGCCGCGACGGCCACCCCGGCAGCGCTGGTGGCCCCGGCGATGAGCACGGTGTGCCCGGCGACGCCGGACGCCTCACCCCCGAGCTCAGGCATCCGCGGTGATGCCCACGGTCGATTCGATGACCGGTTTCATCTTCTTGTCGAGCGCCTCGAAGAACATCGAGAGTGGGAACTCGTCGTCCAGGACCAGGTCGGTGTACCCCTTCGGTGCCCCGGCGAGTACCTCCAGCGGCAACCCGCGCGCCCAGGTGGACGCGGGGTTGGGCGTGAGGGTCTCGGTGAGCATCTCGTACGCCGCCAGCCAGTGCGCCTTCTTCGGCCGGTCGATCGACGCCCAGTACAGCTCGTCGATCTGGGCGCCGAGCGCGATCACCACCTCCGGCACCGCGTCCCAGTCGAACGAGAGGGCCGTGTCGGTCCAGTGCAGCACATGGTGCTGGTGCAGCCAGGCGAACAGCAGCTGCCCTCCGAGGCCGTCGTAGTTGCGCACCCTCGTGCCGGTGATGGCGAACCTGAAGATCCGGTCGAAGATCACCGCGTACTGCACGAGCTTCGCGTGCCGGCGGGCCTCGGGGCTGGCGGTGTCGTCGCGTTCGATCTTCACCGATTCGCGGAACGCGGTGAGGTCGCAGCGCAGTTCCTCGAGTGAATAGAGGAAGAACGGCATCCGCTGCTTGATCATGAACGGGTCGAACGGCAGGTCGCCGCGCATGTGGGTGCGGTCGTGGATGAGGTCCCACATCACGAAGGTTTCTTCGGTGAGGTGCTGGTCATCCAACAGCGCGGCGGCCTCGGCGGGCAGTTCGAGCCGGGTGATCTCGGCGGCGGCCCGCACCACCCGGCGGAACCTCGCGGCCTCCCGGTCGGCAAAGATCGCGCCCCAGGTGAACGTGGGGATCTGCCGCATCGCCACGGTCTCGGGAAACAGCACCGCCGAGTTGGTGTCGTAGCCGGCGGTGAAGTCGAGAAAACGGATGGGCACGAACAGCTTGTTGGTGTACTCAAGCTCGAGCTCGGCCACGAACTCGGGCCAGAGCACCTCGATCAGCACCGCCTCGACGAGCCGGTTGGCGCTGCCGTTCTGGGTGTACATCGGGAACACCACCAGGTGCCGGATACCGTCGACCCGGTGCTGCTGCGGCTGGAAGGCCATCAGCGCATCGTAGAAGTCGGGCACGCCGAACCCCTCGGCCACCCAACGGTCGAAGTCGACCACGACGGCGGCCAGGTAGTCGGCGTCGTGCGGGAAGTGGCCGGCGAGTTCGGTGATGGCGGTCGTGATCTCGGCGACGGATGCTCGCGCATCCGGATGCGCGCCGGGCTCGGGGATCGAGCCGTCCTGGGCCTGCACGGCCTGCAGGGCGCTGGCGGCGTTCTTCAGTCGCAGCCAGGCGGGCGACTGGACCAGGTCGGTGGTGTGGGTGTCCTCGAGAACCTCGGGCTCACCGACCAGTGCATTTGCAATGTAATTCGACATGGGAACCTCCCGTCCTCGTGAGTGCCGCGGGCGCGACGTGCGTCGGCGCACACCGGTGTGCGCCGACACCAGAGTAACCGGGGGTTGACGGCGTTTTCATGCGATCGGTCGCAGTGAATCGCCGTCTTCTGGCGGTTTGGCGCGTGATTGCGCCGGCCTGGACCGCCGGGAGATCAGGTACTCGGCGGCCAGGAGGGTGACCACCCACCCGGCGCCCATGAGTACAGCCCTGGAGAGCTCGTCTGTCGACCCGAAGGCCATCGATCCGGGGATCAGCAGGAGAGCCTGCGTGCCTGCAGCGACGCCGATCGCGTAGGCGCGGGTCATCCACCGGCCATGCCGGATGAAGTCCCGGCGAACGATTGCGCCTATGCCCAGCGCAATACTCGCCACCATCGCCGACCCGAAAACCAGCCGAAGGGCCAGCAGGAGGGTTCCGTCCCCTGGCGGGTGCGGATAGAAGAGCGCCATCCAGAGGCCGGACAGCGCGGCGAGCAGGCCGGCCGGAATGAGGATGCGGCCTGCGGCGCGATGCCATTTCCCCCACCTCCGGACCGCAGGGCCGACGCGGCGGGCGGGAAGGAACTGGAACGCTCCGACCAGGCTGAAGACGGTGGCGCTGACGATGTGCGTGAGCACGGGAACCGGGGAGTCGAGGAACCGGGCATTCTGCTGGGTGGCGACGGCCGCACCACCGAGTCCAGTGACCTCCGTGATCCGCGACGCCCCGGCGAGCACCGGGATGAGGCTGAGCAGGATCAACCCGGTGGGCGCGAGCCATGGAGCCCGGGGGCGTCGTGTTCGATCGAGGCGGGGTTCCGGGGCGGTCGCGATTTTACTCATCAGGTTCTCCTGTGCTCGGGAGGGTGGCATTGATCGAGATCAGGGTGACTCCGAGGTCACCGATGCGGCGTAGCAGCCCGTGCAGTGCCGCCTGATCGGTGACGGGACCGCTCAGGGTGGTGGTCCCGTCGCTCTCAGCGGTGAGCTGGAAACCGTCGAACCAGGTCTCCCACCGGTCATCGAGCCGGCCCTGCAGGCGAATCTGATACTGGGCGAGGTCAGCGGGTGGGGGCGGCATCCTGAATGCGTCGCTCATCGCGACCCTCCTTCAGTACCGCGTTCTTGCGCTGTGTCGACCACAGGGAGTAGCCGAGCCAGATCAGGGCGAGGCCCATCGGGATGGCGGCCAGCCGTTCGACGGCGTGCGGGAGCAGGCCGAAGATGGGGGTGAGTATGGCCGCAGCGATGAGCAGGATGCCCGCGCCGCGCGAGAGTACGTGCGCCCGGATAATGGCGATCCCCAGCAGCAGCGCGCCCAGGATGTACAGCGCGCTCCCGACCGGCACGATCAAGCCGAGCGGACCAAGGTCTGTTTTGCTGGCGTAGCGGCCGAAGAGCCCGACGAAGTCCTCGGCGAACTGCGGGGCGACCCCGGCGATCAAGGGCGCGATGAACGCTTCGGCGAAGTTGAAGGCTGCCTGCAGGATGAAGAAGAGACTGAACATGAGGTAGCCGATCAGTCCCAGCAGGCCGAGCTTCTTCACCTGGCTCAGATACAGGCCGGCCAGGCCCACGAGGCCCAGGACGGCCATGCTGAGGCTGAGGATATGCACGGTCACCCAAGCCGGGGTGGTGATCGAGGCGACCACGTCGCTGGGGTGGATGAATTGGATGACGATGTAGAGGAGCCCCGCGAGCGCGGCGGCGATGCCGGCCGTGCGGGTGAGGGTGGACGGTGTGATGTTCATGGTGTCTCTCCTTGATTCTCAGTCGCCCCAGGCTGGTTCCTGATGACGACCCGAATCTACGGAGGGAGGTGGTGACGCGGCATCACCCGGCATGGTGACCGACGTGGTGATTGTGCCGGCGACGGTGCTAGAGCAGACCCAGCGCGTCTGCGCGCCGCACGGCCGCCGGGCGACTGTTGACCTCAAGCTTGGTGAAGATGTGCTTGGTGTGCGTCCGCAGGGTATTCAGGGAGATGTACAGCTCGCGGGCGATGTCGGGACCGCTCAGTTCGCTGGCCAGCAGTCTGAGCACGTGCAGCTCTCGTTCGCTCAGTTCCGTCAGGATCTGAGCGCTCCCGGGCCGGCCATCGGTCGGCCGGATGTCGCGCTGAAGTCGCCGAACGTACTTGGGGGCGATGCCCCTGTTCGAGGCCTCGCCCAACAGCGCCGCCATGGCCGCCCCTTCATCCACAAAGAGCCGCACATACCCTTCAGGCTCGGCCTGGGCGAGAGCCCGTGCCAGGGGGGGTGAGCGCCAGCGCGGTATCGCCGTGTGCTCCGTGCGCCAGTGCCAGGAGGATGAGAATCTCGGTTGTGCTGCGGCGCCCGGTTTCCGCCGCCTCGAGCAGTAGGTTCAGTAGCCGCACCGCCTCTGTCGTCTTCTGCAGGGCGATCAACAGTCTCGCCAGGGTGAGGTAGTCGTACTCGCGGAGATAGCTCAGGTCGTCAGCGGCCGGTTCGGTTTCAGCGGACAGGCCCTTTTCGTCGGCCCACACCAGGGCCTCGTTCAGTCTCCCCTGCCCGATCCAGACGCGAGCCTTCATCGCCGGAATCGGGCGTACTTCGGGGAAGAACCCGCGCAGATAGTGGCGCTCCGCCTCCTCGAGCAGGTCGATGGCGACATCGAAGTCGCCCTCCGCTTGCCGGATGCGCGCCATCGTGACGAACCACCGGTAACGGTTCTCCCGGGAGTTGGACCGCTCGCCCAGCGCTTCGCTCGTCGCCAGGTGTTCGGCGGCCGCGGGCTGGTCGCCCAGCTCCAGGAGAAGGTCACTGAGCCCGACATGTAGGTCGCCGGTAGAGAGCGGGGGCGGATCGCCCTGTTCGCCGGCCAGCTGCAGGGCCTGCTCATAGGCGCGCCGCGCCTGGCGCAGACGACCCTGGGAAAGGAGTATGTCGGCCGAGGGAATCGTGGTCCCCAGCGCATCGGCCAGGTTGCCGGCCAGGCGGAGACTCGTCCGGACCTCGCCGAAGGCCCGCAGCCCGTCGTCGAGGTCGCCGGTGACCCACGAGGCCAGCCCGAGGAAACCAGCGGCAGCGCCGCGCCCCAGGTGGTCCCCTGGTTGGGTGTGGTGCAGAGCCTGCCTGGCATGCTCCCGCATCGCGCCCACATCGCCCCGCGCCTGCGCCAGGGCGGCCCGATAGACCGCGATCGTCACGGGAAGGGTGCGCAGTTCCTCGCTGAGCGCTGAATCGTGCGCCGGCGCCCCGTCCGCGGTGGTCGCGGCCAGTGCGTGCTCCGCCTCGACCAGGCGCGATTCCGCGGCCTGCAGGTCGCCGGACACGAGGGACGACCACGCGTGGTAGACGCCCAATACGGGCCGTCGCATGATGACGTCTCTTGGCAACAGCGCCAACCACCGCAGCAGCGTGGCATCCTGCCGAGTTTGCCGCACCGTCGGTACCGCGAGCTCGATCAGCCGGGCCGCCCGATCAAAATCCGCTGCCGCCAGAGCGTGGGTGACGGCGTCCTCCAAGAGACCGTTGTTCTCGTGCCACTCGCTGGCGAGAGTGTTCAGCCGGGCCGGACGGGCCGGACCGGCATCGGCCAGGCGCGCCCGGAGGACGTCGGCGAACAGGTGGTGGTAGCGGTACCACCGGTGTCGATCGTCCAGGGGGACGACGAAGAGGTTGTCCCGTTCGAGCGACGCGAGGATGTCGCCGCTTCCCGTGAGCCCGGTCACGGCGTCGCAGAGGGGCCCGCTGAGCCTGTCGAGGATGGCGGTGTTCAGCAGGAAGTCCCGGAGGGGGGCGGGCTGGCGTTGCAGGACCTCCTCAACGAGGTAGTCGATGACGAAACGGTTACTGCCGGTGAACCCCTGGATGAAGCCGGAGACGTCGGTGCGCTCCCGCAGGGACAGCGCGGCCAGCTGGAGTCCCGCGATCCAGCCTTCGGTGCGGGCCTCGAGAGCGGCAACGTCTGCTGGGGACAGGTCCAGGTGCATCATCTGATTGAGGAAAGCGGCGGCCTCGTCCGGTGTGAAGCGCAGGTCGGCCGCGCGCAATTCGGTGAGCTCGCCGCCGGCTCGCAGCCGCGCCACGGGCAGCAACGGGTCGGAACGGCTGATGAGCACCAGATGCAGTGCTGGTGGGAGATGGTCGAGCAGGAAGCCAAGGGTGCCCAGGATCGTCGGGTCCTCGATGAACTGGAAATCGTCGAGCACGAGAAGAAAATGATGCGACCCACGGCTGACCTCGTTGATGAGCGTGGTCAGGGTGGCGGTCGGCTGGTCGCCCGGCGCCTCAGCGCCCAGCGCGGGATCGGCGTGGTTCAGGGCGCTGAGCAGATACGCGAGGAAACGGGACGGGGCGTTGTCGCTCTCGTCGAGGGACAACCAGGCAATCTTGAGGAGCGGGTCTCGCTGCTGAGCATCGGCTATCCATTCGCTGAGCAGCGTGGTCTTGCCGAATCCGGCGGGGGCGGACACCAGAGTCAGCTTGCGCCCGGAGCGCAGCCCCTCGCTCAGCTTCTCGATCAGGCGCGGTCGGGGAACGGCGTGGGGTCGGAGCCTCGGGATGAAGAACTTCGTCGCGAGAACGGGCATGGCCGGCGGCTAGCTCGACGTCGCCGATGTGGACCGGGCGCGCAAGTGGATGCGTTCGCCCTGCTTGCCGAACATGGAGAGGATCTCCACCGAATCGGTGCCGGTGGAGCCGAACCAGTGTGGATTGCGGGTGTCGAACTCCGCTGCCTCGCCCGTGCCCAGGACCACGTCGTGTTCGCCGAGGATCAGCCGGAGGCGACCGGAAAGCACGTAGATCCACTCATAGCCGGTGTGGGTGCGGGGTGCGGGCTCCCGATCGGTGGCGGGGATGACGATCTTGAAGGCCTGGGGCTCTCCCTGGTGCTGCGAGAGGGGGGTGAGAGTGCGGCCGTCCGCGCGGGTGGACTTCTGCGGCACTCGCGGGTCCTGCACTCTGGGCGGGCTGACGATCTCCTCGAACGGCACCGCCAGGGCGGAAACGATGGGCAGCAGGAGCTCGAGGTTGGGCTTTCTCTGCCCGGACTCGAGCCTGGACAACGTGCTCTTGGAGATCCCGGTGGCGGCGGCTAGTTCGGCCAGTGTGATGTTCTTCTTCTCGCGGGCTCGCCGCAGACGCGGCGCGATCTGGCTCAACTCGTCGTTGATCCGGGGTGTGCTGCTCATGCGGACAGCTAAGCAGCGTGTCCCACTTTTGGCAACAATTGTTTCAGGAAATACTGTCCGGCCGCACTGTAGTGGCAGGCGGTAGTGATCATCTATCGCCCATCACTCGAAAGGACGAAAACCATGTCAATTCCCCCAGTTCCCCGCGGAAAGGCCGGTCCCCCTTCGGTGCACGCGCGGGCCGCGATCACCTGGATCGCCATCTTCCCGCTGGTGACGCTTGGATTCTTCGCTATCGCCCCGTTTGCCGCCGACTGGAATCCGGTTCTGCGTGCCTTTGTGCTCTCCATCATTGTTGTGCCTATCGCCGTGTACCTCGTCGTACCTCAACTGATGAGTGCCTACCTGCGTATTCGAGCAGCGCGCGCACGCTGAACGCAGCGTCGGCGTCCCGCCGCGGGTCCGGCGTACAGGGGGCCGCCGTCCTGAGTCACAGGTCGGCCAGGCCGCCGCCGATCAGGGCGGCGCCGATCACCAGCAGCACCACGCTCATGATCGCCTCGTTGTGACGTACCAAGAGTGCCCTGGCCTCATCCAGCCGCCCGCGGATGCGCTCGCCGGCCACGACGAAGGCGACCACGGGTCCTGCGACGCTCGCGCAGGCGATCACGGTATATCCGGTGGCGACCGTGAGCGTCGCAGTCAACGGCAGACCGGCGCTGCCGATCGTGATGCCGGCACCGACGCCAAGCAACAACTCCTTCGGGTTGGCCACGGAGAGCAGGAACGCCAGCCGGGCGGCCCCGGCGGGTGAGCTGCCCTCGATCGCCCCCATCCAGCCGGGCAGGGCCGCGTCGCCCGCGGCTCGAGGCCGGCCCGACCATTTCCGAGCCGCCAGCACCACGATCGCGGCACCTACGAGAATGCGCATCACCGCGACGGCGGGCGCGGCGTCTTCCGAGCGTTCGATGAGGTCCGAGATCGCAGCGACGAGCAGGACGACTACCGCAACGCCCACGACCCGACCTGCCAGGAACGCCAGGCCCGCGGATCGTCCGACCGGGGAGAGTAGGACCAGTACTACCGCAATGATCGGGAACGGACTGAGCGCGACCGCCACCGCGACTGGCAGCACTGCACCGAACGCCTCGATCACCGCAGTCATCGCCCCTTCAGTCGAAGTCAGGGTCATCGTGGCACGATCCGGACCGGGCCGTCGAATTCGCCCACTTGCCGCAATGTGCCCCTGCCGCGGCTAGCCGACCAGGCCGATCGGCTCTGCCGGGGTGTCGCCGGCGTGCAGGGCGAGGGTGGCGTCGATCGAGTCGGCGTCGAGAATGTGGTCGACGGTGATCAGGGCGAGGCCGGTGACGCCCACGAAATTGCCGAGTTCCGAGGTGTGCAGCCGCAGGTTGCGGGTGGCCAGGGGAGAGGTGCGCTGATACATCCGTTCCCGGATGCCGCTGAGCAGCACCTCGTCGCACTCGGCCAGCTGGCCGGAGATCACGATCTGCGCCGGGTTGAGGATGCTGACGAGGTCGGCGACGGCGTCACCGAGCACCCGGCCGGCCTGGCGCACGAGGCGGCCGGCCTCGATGTTGCCCTGCTTGACCAGCCGCACGATGTCGGAGGTGTCGGCGACGTCGATGCCCAGCGCTTCGAGATCGCGGCGGAGCGCCCAGCCGCCGGCGTAGGCCTCGACGCAGCCGACATTGCCGCAGCGGCACGACAGCAGGGAGGACTCTTCGCCGGCCACAGCCCGGGTGTGACCGATGTCGCCTGCGCCGCCCTCGTTTCCGCGCACGATCTGGCCGTTGAAGAAGAGGCCGGAGCCGATACCGGTGCCCAGTTTGAGGCTGATCAGGTTGTCGGACTGGGAGAGTCGGGCCTCCGCCACAGCGCGCGCGTTGGCATCGTTCTCCACAACGACGGGTACCCCGTACCTGGAGGTGAACCAGCCTGCGATGTCGAACCGGTCCCATCCGGTCATGATCGGCGGGTTCACGACGCGACCGGCCTTGAACTCGACGGGACCGGGCACACCGACCCCGATTCCCCAGACCGTGGCGGATTCCCGGATCTCGGCGAAGGCATCCACGACCTCGTTCAGCACCCGCTCCGGACCCTCCCACACGTTCACGACCCGGCTGAGCTGGCGCAGCGGGGTGCCGGCGAGGTCGCACACCGCGACGGTGAAGCCGGAGGCGCCGATATCGGCGGTGAGTATGACGGCGCGCTCGAGGCTGAAGGCGAAACGGCTCGAGGGACGGCCGCCGGTGGACTCGCCGGCGCCGATCGGGGTGATCAGGCCGGCTTCGTGCAGGGAGGTGAGTCGCTGGTTGACCGTGGAACGGGAGAGGCCGGAAATCTCGATCACGTCGGTGCGGCTGAGTTCACCGTGCTCGCGAAAGAGCGCGAGCACGTCCGAGATGTGCGAACTGATGACCTGGGTTTTCACAAGGCTCCAAGGTGGCGAGTGGTTGATCCGGCTGACACAAGGCTCATTTTGATAATAGTCATATCCGTGTTTGAAAGTTCAGAGACTTTTGTATTGCCTAAACTCAAAAGTAGTGATAATTCTTGTCTACCGGCACGCAGTGGTGCCCCAGATCCTCAAGGATGAAGATGTTCCGCAAAGATGCAACATTGAAGCGATCCCTCGGTGTCGTCGTGTCCCTCGGGGCGATTGCCGTCGTACTCTCCGGCTGTTCCACACCCGCCGCCGGAGGCGGTGAGGGCAGCGCCAAGGTCGCCGCCGTCATCAAGGGCCTCGACAATCCGTTCTTCCAAGCCATGGAGGACGGCATCAACGACACGGCCACGGCCGATGGCGTCGACGTCACCATCCAGGCCGCCGCCGACATCGGCGACACCACCGGTCAGGCCGACAAGCTCACGGCGCTCGCCGGTCAGGACTTCGGCTGCTTCGTTGTGAACCCGATCAGCGGTACCAACCTCGTGCAGTCGCTGAGCCAGATCTCCACGGCCGGCACGCCCATCGTCAACATCGACAACCCCATCGACGCCGACGCCGCCAAGACCGCGAACATCGACGTCGCCACCTACATCGGCACCGACAACGAGGCCGCAGGCGGCAAGGCCGGCGACTTCATTGCCGAGCAGGTCGGCAGCGGCGACGTGGCCGTCATCGGCGGCATCGCCGGCGACGTGACCAGCGCAGCCCGCATCGACGGCTTCAAGGCAGCGGTGGACGGCAAGCTGGACATCATCCAGGAGACCGCCGCCGACTGGAAGCGCGAACTGGCCCTGACCGCGGCGACCGACATCATCGCCGCCAACCCCAACCTCAAGGCCTTCTTCGCGGCCAATGACGACATGGGCCTGGGCATCGCCAAGGCCATCGAAAATGCCGGCCTCACCGGTTCGATCGTGGTCGTGAGCGTTGACGGCAACAAGGACGCCCTGCAGTCGGTCGCCGACGGCGGCCTCACCGCCACCGTCGCGCAGTACCCCTACGCGATCGGCACCCTCGGCCTGCAGGCCTGCGAGGTCCTCGCCGGCGGAGGTGACGTGCCCGCGAACATCGAGTCGCCGACCGCGCTGGTGACCACGGATGTCGCTGCCGACGCCCTCGCCAAGTTCCCGCAGCCGTTCGAAGAGTTCGAGAACCCCCTCACCGACCTGCTCGCAAAGTAGGCCCCTTCCCGGTGCGTCCCGACTTCCACAGACGGGGCGCACCGGCCCAGCACCCCCGCGACCGGCCGGCACCGCCCGGCACCGCCATCCACTCGAGCATGGGAACACAATGACAACAATCGCGAAAGAGCGCCAAGGGGCCCTCCAATCGCTGCTCGGCCAGACGCGCCAGTTGAGCTTCTGGGCCGAACACGCCGCACCGATCGGCCTGGTCGCCCTGGTGATCGTCTTCTCGATCCTGAGCCCCAGCTTCCTCACCTTCGGCAACATCCGGGCCATGCTCGTCGCCGCGGCCATCCTCGTCATCCTGGCGGTCGCGCAGGCCTTCGTGATCACCACCGGCGGCATCGACCTGTCCATCTCGGCCACGATGACCTTCGGCGCCGTGGGCTTCGGCATCGCCTGGCAGGCGGGCCTCGGCTTCGTGCCGGCCGCCCTGATCGCGGTGCTCGCGGCCCTGATCATCGGCATCCTGAACGGCCTGCTGATCGCCAAGGGCAAGGTGACCGACTTCATCGTCACCCTCGGAACCCTCTCGATGGCCACCGGCCTGGCCCTGATCGTCTCCGACGGCAAACCGATCACCGTGAACAGCTCCGAACTGCTCACCCTGACCTCCGGGTCGATCGGCCCGTTCGGTTACCCGATCATCCTCGCCGCGATCGTGGGCCTGGCCGGCTGGTTCGTGATGTTCCGCACCCGTTTCGGCCTGCACATCCAGGCCGTGGGCGGCAGCGAGGAAAGCGCGGTGGCCAACGGAGTGAGCGCCGTGAAGGTGCGCATCGCCGTGTACCTGATCTGCGCCGGCCTGGCCGGTCTCGCGTCGCTCCTCCTGGTGGCCAGGGTGGGTGCGGCCGAACCGGCGATCAACACCGCCTACCTGCTCAACGCCATCGCCGCCGTCGTGCTCGGCGGGGTGAGCCTCACCGGCGGCAAAGCCAAGATCGTCGGCCCGATCATCGGGGCGCTGCTGCTCACCGCCCTCACCAACGGGCTCACCCTGCTCGGGGTGTCCCAGTTCTACCAGCCGCTCGCCGTTGGCCTCGTTGTGGTCCTGGCGGCCCTACTCACGAGGTACCAGAAGAAATGACCGACACCATGGCAACAGGCTTCCCGGCCTCGACCGACCCCGACGTGCTGCTCTCCGCGACGAACATCAAAAAATCCTTCGGCGGCGTGCACGCGCTCAAGGGCGCCTCGATCGAACTGCGTCGCGGCGAGATCACCGCCCTGATCGGCGACAACGGCGCCGGCAAGTCCACCCTGGTCCGCTGCCTCTCCGGCATCCACCCGCCGGACTCCGGCACCATCACCCTGGACGGTGAGGTGGTCTCCTTCGGTACGCCCAAGGAGGCGCAGAAGCACAAGATCGAGACCGTGCAGCAGAACCTGGCCCTGGTGGAGGACCTGGCCGTCTGGCAGAACTTCTTCCTCGGCCGCGAACTCACCCACGGCTTCGGCCCGTTCCGCACCCTCAACCGCAAGCTGATGAAGTCCACCGCACAGACCCTGATCACCGACCTCGCGGTCAACGTGCCGCCGGTGTCCAGCAAAGTGCGCCGGCTCTCCGGCGGGCAGCGCCAGGCGCTGGCCATCGCAAGGGCCGCCGGTTGGGGCGGCAAGATCGTGATCATGGACGAGCCGACCGCCGCGCTCGGCGTTCAGGAGACCGAGAAGGTCGAACAGACCATCCGCTCGCTCCGCGACAACGGCGTGGCCGTGCTGCTGATCAGCCACAACTTCGACCAGGTGATGCGGCTCTCCGACCACGTCTGGGTGATGCGCGCGGGCCTGGCTGTGGCCGGCCGGCGCACCGCGGAGACCTCCGGCGAAGAACTCGTGGCCCTGATCACCGGCGCCAAGGAGGCCTAGGCGATGACCACCAATCCGCTCGGCATCCACGCCGGGGTCTGGGTCGGCGACTGGACGGACGACTCGGCACGCTACGCGATCGAATCGAGCGCCGAGGCCGGCTACGACCTGATCGAAATCCCTGCCGTCGACCCGCGCACCGCCAACCTGGCGCACACCGTCCGGTTGCTCGCGGAGAACCGGATCGATGCCGTTGTCTCACTGGCACTGGATGCCTCGACCGACATCAATACCGAGGACGCCACGGTCTCCGAGCGCGGTGAGCAGCTGCTGTCGCGCACCGTGGACTTCGCCCGCGACATCGGTGCGCGGTACATCGGCGGCGTGACCTACTCCGCGATGGTCAAGTACACCCAGCCGGCCACCGACGCGTCCCGGGCGAACTCGCTTGCCGTGCTCGGGCGGATCGCCGCGAAGGCGAAGCTCTCGGGCATCTCGATCGGGGTGGAGTACGTCAACCGGTACGAGAGCAATCTGCTGAACACCGCGGCGCAGACCGTGCGGTTCATCACCGATCTCGGCGCGGACAACGTGCTGCTGCACCTGGACACCTTCCACGCCAACAGCGAGGAGCTATCGCTCGCCACTGCGGTGCGCGACGCCGGCGACCTGCTCGGCTACATCCACGCCAGCGAGAGCCACCGCGGGCACCTCGGCACCGGGATCCTCGACTTCCCGGGCCTGTTCCGCCAGCTCGCGCTCTCGGGCTACACCGGACCGATCACCTTCGAGTCGTTCTCGAGCGTGATCCACCCCCGTGCGACCGCCAACACCATCGGCATCTGGCGGGACCCCTGGACCGACCCGGCGCTGGCCGCCCGCAACGCGCACGCCTTTCTCAGCGCCCAGCTCGCCGCGGCGGCGCTGACGGTGCCGAGCATCCACTAGACAGCATCCACCAGAGCACCACCGACCCACCCACGAAGGAAGAACCATGTCAGTCAACAAGCTCGGAGTCCACGCACTCGTTTTCGCCGGGGGCACCACGCCCGCCGAGGTGGAGTACATCATCACCGAAACGAAGAAGGCCGGCTACGACCTCGTCGAGTTCTCCCTGCACGACTCGCCGAAGCTCGACGTGCCGGGCACCCGGGCCGCTCTGGAGGCCGCCGGTCTCGGGGTCGTGGCCTCCCGCGGGCTCTCGTTCACCGCCGACGTGTCCAGCGATGACGCTGACACCGTCGCCCGCGGCGCCGCCCTCCTGCACGACTCCCTCGCCATCACCGAAGGGCTCGGCGGCACCCACTTCACCGGTGCGCTCTACAGCGCGCTCGGCAAGTACATGCAGCCGCTGTCCACCGCCGGGCGGGCCAACGTGGTCGCCGTGCTCAAGGAGCTGGCCGCCGAGGCCGCGGGCAAGGGCATGACCCTCGGCCTGGAGATCTGCAACCGGTACGAGACCAATGTGATCAACACGGCGGCGGATGCGCTGCGCCTGGCCGACGACATCGGTCACGACAATGTGCTCATCCACCTGGATAGTTATCACATGAACATCGAAGAAGACGACTTCACCCGGCCGGTGCTGCTGGTGGGCGACCGGCTCGGCTACGTGCACATCGGCGAGAACCACCGCGGCTACCTCGGCAGTGGCCACATCGACTTCGCCGCCTTCTTCCACGCGCTCCAGGACATCTCCTACACGGGGCCGATCACGTTCGAATCGTTCTCCTCCGCGGTGGTGTCACCGACCCTGTCGAACGACCTGTCGATCTGGCGGAACCTGTGGAACGACGGCCCGGAGCTGGCCCGGCACGCCCGCGAATACCTGGTGCACGCCATCGACGGGGCCTCGCGTGTCTATTCCTGATCCGGCGGCCGTTGCCGACGGGGCTGTCGCCGACCTCACCCTTGACGCCCTGGCCCGACGGGCGCTCGGCCTGCTCGGCGACTCGGGCCGCATCATCGTGGGCATCACCGGCAGTCCCGGCGCGGGCAAGACCACCCTGGCGAAGCAGCTCGTGGATCGCCTCAATGACGGTGGCACCGGCTCCCGGGCGGTGTACCTGCCGATGGATGGCTTCCACCTGGCCAACGCCACCCTCGACCGGCTCGGCCTCCACGACCGGAAGGGTGCCATCGACACCTTCGACGGCTGGGGATTCGTCGCCCTGCTCAACCGGGTGCTCGACGAGCAGGGCCACACCGTCTACGCGCCCAGCTTCGAACGCACCGTCGACGAGGGGATCGCGGGGGAGGTGGCGATTCCGGCCGGAGCCGAGATCGTGATCGTGGAGGGCAACTACCTCCTCGTCGACCAGGAGCCGTGGAACCGGATTCCGGGCCTGCTCGCCGAGGCCTGGTTCTGCGAGACCGCGGCAGACGAACGACTCAACCGCCTGGTCGACCGGCACACCCGGCACGGGCGGAGCCCGGAGGACGCGCACGCCTGGGCGAGCTCGGTCGACGGTGCGAACGCCATCCTGATCGATCAGACCCGGGTGCGGGCCGATCTGGTAGTGTCCGGGGCGGCGCCGGCGCACTAACCTGCTGCCATGACGGATGCCGCGCACCGCACCAGCCAGACCGCGGCCGGGGTGCGGGCGGCGCTCGCCGCGGTCGCCGACCCGGAGCGCGCCGCCGGGGCCGCCCGCTACTTCCAGACCGGACCGGGGCAGTACGCCGAGGGCGATGTCTTCCTCGGTGTCACGGTTCCGCAGACCCGAACTGTCGTCAAACGGTTCGCGGCCCTGCCGCTGCCCGAGACCGAGCTGCTGCTGGCCGGCCCGGTGCACGAGCACCGGCTGGCCGCGCTGCTGATCCTGGTGGCGCAGTCCGGCGTCGCGAGCGCCGTGCGCACCCGCGATGATGCCCGCCGTCGGGCGCTTGCCGAGTTCTACCTGGACCAGGTGCGATCCGGCCGGGTGAACAACTGGGACCTCGTCGACTCCTCGGCGCCCGGGCTCCTCGGCGAGTACCTGTTCGACCGGCCGCGCGGGCTGCTCTACGAACTCGCGGCCAGCGACATCCTCTGGCAGCGCCGCGTGGCGGTGATCGCCACCCAGGCCTTCATCCGCTGCGGCGACGCCTCCACCACCCTCGACCTGGCGGCGCGGTTGCTGGCCGACCCCGAGCCACTGATGCACAAGGCGGTGGGCTGGATGCTGCGCGAGGTGGGCTCCCGTGTCGACCGGGCGCTGCTCCTCGGCTTCCTCGACGAGAACGCCGGGCGGATGCCGCGCACCATGCTCAGTTATGCCACCGAGCACCTGGAGCCCGAGGTGCGCGCGCACTACCGTGGCCTGCCCCGCTGACCCGGCCGGTACGCACTCGGCGCTCGCCGCCCGCGCAACCGTCGGCGCGTTACGAATTGGTAAACAACCCCACGAATAGTTTGTTCTCCCTTGCGCACAATTAGTTCGTAAGATTTACTAACAAACATGACGACCACCGGCGCCCCACGGATGATCCAGGACCGTGCCCTTCGCCCCACCGCAAAGGTGCTGCCAGAGCACATCCGCCTCAACAACCGCACCCTGGTGCTCCAAACGCTGTACCGCACCGGCCTGCAGAGCCGAGCCGACCTGGCCCGCGAGACCGGTCTCACTCGCGTGACGGTGTCCGACCTGATCAGCGAGCTGATGGGGGAGAACCTCGTCATCGAGCTCGGTCCGCGACAGGAATCACGCCCCGGCAAACCGGCAACTCTGCTCGACATCAACCGGGTCGCCTTCCAGATCATCTCGCTCGACCTGTCCGGTCACACCCGGTTGCGCGGTGCCGTGCTCAGCCTCGATGGCGCTGTTCTCTCGAGCTCGGGGGTTGAATTGGCGGGAGCCCGCGGTGAAGCGGCCTACGAGAAGGTCGCCGAACTGCTGGACCAGGTGATCGCCCGGGCCACCGCCCCCATTCTCGGCGTCGGAATCGGGTCGCCCGGCATCGTCGACCGGGCGGGCGTTGTGCGCAACGCCCCCAACCTCGGCTGGCGCGACCAGCCGCTGCAGGATCGCCTGCAGAACGCCACCGGCCTGCCGGTGCGAGTGGTCAACGACGCGAACGCCGCCGTGCTCGCCGAACACAGCTTCGGCGGCGCCGACCACGACCTGCTGCTGGTCAAGGTCGGCCACGGTGTCGGCGCGGGCCTGTTGATCGGCGGTCGCGCCATCTTCGGCGAACGGTTCGCCGCCGGTGAGATCGGCCACGTCGTCGTCGGCACCGACGACGGCCCGCTCTGCGCCTGCGGCAAATCCGGCTGCCTCGAAGCCTGGCTGTCGGTGCCGCGGCTGACCACCGCCATCCAGGCCGCCACCGCCGCCGCCGCCAGCCCGGCGGATGCGGAAGTCGCCATCGACCAGATCCTCACCGAAGCCGGCCGACGCCTCGGCATCATCCTCGCCCCCGTCGTGGGCGCCCTCAACCTGCTCGAGATCGTCTTGAGCGGCCCACCCGAACTCCTCGACGGCACGCTTTCGGCGGCCACCGTCGAGACCATCCTCTCCCGAACGATGGCCACCGAAACCGGTGACCTCACCGTGCGCATGACTGAGCAAGGGGAGGACATCGTTCTGCGCGGCGCGGCCGTCATGGTTCTCTCCGCCCAACTCGGGGTGTCCTGACCCGACCGATCCACCCTGCACCAACGATGTGGCGCCCGCCAACGTCGGCAATCCACGAAAGGAAGATCTCATGAAGAGAAAGATCGTATCTCTCGCCGCGTTGGCCACAGCCTCCGCCCTCGTGTTGGCAGGATGCTCGTCCAACCCCGAAGGGAGCACCGCCGCGTCCACCGACAACAGCGGCAAGACCATCACCCTGTGGCTCGCCGGTGGTGACACCCCCGATGAACTTCGTGAGTACCTCAAGACCGAGTTCAACACGGAGACCGGCGCCACCCTCAACATCCAGCAGCAGGACTGGGGCGACCTGGTCACCAAGCTGACCACCTCGCTGCCGGACGCCAACAACACGCCGGACGTGACCGAGCTGGGCAACACCCAGTCGTCGACCTTCACCAACGTGGGGGCGTTCCTCGACATCACCGACATGTACGACGAGCTCGGCGGCGACAAGTTGCTGCAGTCGTTCGTGGACGCCGGCAAGGTTGGTGATACGAACTTCGCGCTGCCGTACTACTTCGGCTCCCGCGCCGTGTTCACCCGCTCCGACGTCTGGGCCGCCGCCGGGGTCGAACAACCCACCACTCTCGACGAGTTCAACGCCGGCGTCGCCGCCGTCAACGCCGCCAACCCGCTGAACATCCCCGACTTCTCCGGCTTCTACCTCGGTGGGCAGGACTGGCGCAACGGCATCTCCTGGATCTTCGCCAACGACGGCGAGCTCGCGACCGTCAAGGACGGCACCTGGACCTCCACCCTCGCGTCGGAGAACACCCTCAAGGGACTCGCCCAGCTGCAGGAACTGTACAAGTCAGCCTCCAGCGCGCCCAATGACGCCAAGGACAGCAACCAGTACATCTACCTCAACGACAGCGACGAGATCAAGGATGCAGAGGGCGCCGTCACGGCGAACACCTCGTTGTCCGCCGCCACGATCATGGCGCCCACCTGGGCGCACTGGTCGATCGGCACCCTGGGCACAGATGCCGACGGCAAGGCCACGCGCACCTGGGACGACACCAAGAACGCCGTCTTCGCCCTCCCCGGCAACGACGGCAAGCCCGCCCCGGTCTTCGCCGGCGGGTCCAACATCGGTATCTCGGCGAAGAGCAAGAACCCCGAACTGGCCAAGAGCCTGATGAAGATCATCTTCTCCGAGGACTACCAGACCATGCTCGGCACGAACGGCCTCGGCCCGGCGAACAGCGACTACGTGGACTCGCTCGGCGACGACCAGTTCGCGACGGCCCTGATCGCATCAGCCTCCAACTCGAAGCTGACGCCGGCCGCACCCGGCTGGGCCACCGTGGAGGGCTCGCTGGTGATGGAAGAGTTCTTCAGCAAGATCGAGGGAGCGAGCGACCTCGAGGCCCTCGCCAAGGAGTATGACAAGAAGCTCACTCCGATGCTGAACGGCGAGTAGCCGCCACCACGATATCGAGCGGCCGGGGCTCGACTGCCGCCACGGGAGTCGGGCCCCAGCCCGGCTCCGGCCGCACCGGGAACACCAGACAACGACAGGAGAGCGGTATGACAACACAGAACCTCGTGTTGGACCAGGCTGCAGCGCCTCGCCCCGCCAGGCCCCGCAAGAAGGGCCGATCAACGCCGTACCTGCTGATCGTTCCGGCCTGCGGCATCCTGATCCTGGCGCTCGGCTACCCGCTCGTCTGGCAGTTCATCACCTCGATGCAGAAGTTCGGACTCTCCCAACAGTTCGGCCAGCCGCCCGAGTTCGTCTGGTTCGACAACTACGTGACCTTGTTCACCGATCCGTACATGTGGACCGTGGTTGCCCGGTCGCTGGCCTTCTGCCTGGTCACCGCCGGGGTCACCATGGTCATCGGCACCCTGATGGCGCTCCTGATGGACGCGGTGCACAGCGCCGTGCGCATCACGCTGCAGATCTCGATGCTGCTCGCCTGGGCGATGCCCGTCGTGGCGGCGATGACCGTGTGGAACTGGCTCATCGACTGGCGCCGCGGGGTGTTGAACTCGGTGCTCACCGGCCTCGGCCTGGACTTCCAGAACCACAACTGGCTGGCCACCCCACTGTCGTTCTTCTTCATCGCCATGGTGATCGTGGTCTGGATGAGCGTGCCGTTCGTGGCTTTCTCCATATACGCCGGGCTCACCCAGGTCTCCACCGAAGTGCTCGAAGCCGCCCAACTCGACGGCGCCGGGCTCTCCCAGCGGCTGCGGTTCATCATCGTGCCGATCATCCGGCCGGTGCTCGCGATCATCCTGTTGCTGCAGGTGATCTGGGACCTGCGGGTGTTCACCCAGATCCGCTTGCTGCAGGATGCCGGCTCGATCGCCTCCGAGACCAACCTGCTCGGTACCTATATCTATCAACTCGGCGTCGGCTCCAGCGACTTCGCGATGGCCAGTGCCGTGTCGATCTTCGTGCTCGTGCTGACGGTGGCGCTGAGCTGGTTCTACGTGCGCAGCATGCTCAAGGAGGACGACTCATGACCTCGACCGTGAACTCCACAGGAGCCGCGGCCGGCGCCGCCCCGGCCGGGCCCCGCGTGCAACGCACCGACCCGCCCGCCCGGCGGCCGGGAGCCACGGGCGGCCGCCGCCGCATCCGCCCGGTGCGGATCGTGCTCGGCGTCGTCGGTATCGCGGCCGCGCTGATCTGGGCTTTTCCGGTGTATTGGATGCTCAACTCCTCGTTGCTGCCCAATGTGACACTGCAGAGCACCACCCCCACCTGGCTGCCGTTCGGCGGCTCGTTCGACAATTTCGTCGCCGTGTTCTCCGGCGGCACCTTCCTGCCCGCCCTGGGCATGAGCACCGCCATCGCCGTCATCACCGTGGTGTTCTGCCTGTTCTTCGCCTTCCTCGGGGCGCTGGCCATCAGCCGGTTCAGGTTCCGCGGCCGCAAGGCGTTCGTGCTGGCGGTGCTGCTGATCCAGATGCTGCCCGCCGAGGGTCTCTTCATCGCCCAGTACAAACTGATGGGCAGCCTGAACCTGCTCAACTCCATCGTGGGGGTGAGCGTGATCTACATCGCCGCGGTCGTGCCGTTCACGATCTGGATGCTGCGCGGCTTCGTCGCCGGGGTGCCGGCCGACCTCGAGGAGGCGGCCATGATCGACGGGCTGAGCCGCACCCAGGCGTTCCTGCGCATCACCTTCCCGCTCCTCGCTCCAGGGCTGGTCGCCTCCGGCGTGTACGCGTTCCTGCAGGCCTGGAACGAGTTCACGGTGGCCCTGGTGCTGCTGCAGGACAACTCCAGCCAGACCCTGCCGCTCTGGCTGCGAGGCTTCATCCAGGCCAGCGCCAGCCGGGCCACCGACTGGGGCCAGGTGATGGCGGCTTCCACCCTGGTGGCCATCCCGGTGATCATCTTCTTCCTCTTTGTGCAGGGCCGGATGACCAGCGGGCTGGTCAGCGGGGCGGTGAAGGGGTGAGCCAGACCCAGGTCGTGACGGAGGAGGCGGCGCTGCGCCGCAACATCCGGGCCACGCTCATGCCGGGCTTCGTGGGTACAGAGCTGCCGCGCTGGCTCGAGCTGCGCCTGCGGAACGGGCTCGGCGCCGTGTGCCTGTTCGGACAGAACATCGTCACGCTCGATCAGCTCCGGGCGCTCACCGCCGCGATTCACACCGCCAACCCGCACGCCGTCATCGCCATCGACGAGGAGGGCGGCGACGTCACCCGGCTCTACTTCGCCACCGGCTCGCCCTACCCCGGCAACGCCATCCTCGGTCGCATCGACGACGTGGACTACACCGAAGAGGTTGGCCGGCAGGTCGGCTGGGAGCTACGCAAGGCCGGCTGCACGCTCACCTTCGCGCCCGACACCGACGTCAACTCCAACCCGGACAACCCCGTGATCGGCGTGCGCAGCTTCGGCACCGACCCCCGCAGGGTGGGCCTGCACTCCGCCGCCTGGGTGCGCGGCCTGCAGTCCACCGGCGTCGCCGCCTGCCCCAAGCACTTCCCCGGCCACGGTGACACCGCCCTCGACTCCCACCTGGCCATGCCCGTGGTGGATGTGCCGCTGGCGACCCTCCACGAGCGCGAGCTGGTGCCCTTCCGCGCCGCGATCGCCGCCGGGGCGAAGACCGTGATGACCTCGCACATCCTGCTGCCCCGGATCGACCCGCAGCACCCCGCCACCCTCTCGACCGCGGTGCTCGACGGGCTGCTCCGCACCGAGCTGGGGTTCGAGGGCGTCATTGTCAGCGATGCCCTGGACATGGCGGGCGCCAGCGGCACCCTCGGCATCCCGGGAGCGGCCGCTGCCGCACTCGCCGCCGGCTGCGACCTGCTCTGCATCGGCACCGAGAACACCGCAGAGCAGCTCGACGAGATCGAGGCCGCGGTGGTCGCCGCCGTGGCTGCCGGCACCCTGCCGCTTGGTCGCCTCGCCGACGCCGCCGGCCGGGTACGGCGCCTGGCCGCGGGCACGCTCGCTGAGATTCTGGCCACACCGCTGCCCGCATCGGCGCAGGGCGTCTCCGAGCCGAGCTTCGACAGCGCGCGTATCCGGGCCTCCTTCGCCATCAACGACCGGGCGGCCGAGTGGCTCGCCGCGTGCCCGGCCACGTGCTCGGTGGTGCGGCTCGACACCGTGTCCAACATCGCAGTCGGCGGTGCACCCTGGGGCCCGTTCGCCGAGGTGGATGCTCACGCGGGCTCGGACCTCGCGGTGGCGTGGCGGAGCGTGACCCACTTGACGCGAGCGGCAGGCGACCGCTCCGAGCTGCTGCTCTCCGCGGCGATTCCGGTGCTGGTGATCGGCAAGGACAACCACCGGCATCCGTTCGCTCGCAAGCTCATCGACGCGTTGCGGGCCGAACGCCCGGACGTGCTCGTGGTCGATATGGGCTGGCCGTCGGACGACCTGGCCTATGCGGACATCGCGACCTACGGTGCCTCCCGGCTGGCCGGTCGAGCCCTGCTCGAACTGCTCGCGCCCGCACCGGCGTAGATTCGCGCGCCCGCTATCGCGGGTGCGTTGCGCTATCCGAGGTGCGGTGACCGCTCAGCTCACCAGGTCACGGGCCCGCAGCGCGCCGCCGAGCAGGCCGGCGTTCTCGCCGATCGAGGCCGGCAGAATCACCGGGCGCCGGTGGAAGCTCAGCAGGGCGTTCACCCGTTCGCGGAGGGGAACGAACAGGCGGTCGCCGGACTGGGCCAGGCCACCGCCGATGACGACGGCTTCGGGGGCGAGGACAGCGGCAAGCTGGGCGATGCTGAGCGCGAGCGCGTCAAGGGCGTCACTCCAGATCGCCGTCGCAGCAGCATCGCCGGCTTGGGCGAGGGCAAGCACCTCGCGCGCCCCGGTCGGTCGGATGCCGGTGAGTTCGGTGTAGCGACGCACGAGCGCGCCGGCCGAGGCAATGCTCTCCAGGCAGCCGCGCGAGCCGCAGCCGCAGACGGGGCCCGCCGGGTCGACGATGGAGTGGCCGATCTCACCGGCGTAACCGGCACCGGTGTGCGCGTGGCCGTTGATGAAGAGTGACCCGGCGATGCCGGTGCCGATGACCAGCACCACCACGTTCTGGTACGGGCGGGCGGCGCCGAGCCTGAATTCGGCCTCTCCGGCGGCCCGCACGTCGTGAGAGAAGGTGGTCGGCAGCTGCACCAGGTCTTCGGTGAGCTGCTTGAACGGAACGTTCGACCAGTGCAGGTTTGCCGACAGAATGCCGATGCCGGCGTCGTCATCGACCACGCCGGGGGCGAGTAGCCCCACCGCCCGAGGGTGCACGTCGGGAAAGTCGGCGGCGAACTGTAGCGAGAGTTCCCGTACCCGCGTCACGACCGCCGAGGCGGTACCGGCGCCGTTGCGCGGTGTCGGCGTGCGGCTGAGGCCCAGCATCCGGCCGGATTCGTCGAACAGCGCGGCCTTGGTGTCGGTGCCACCCACGTCGACCGCGATCACGGCTGGGCCATTGCCCAGCGGAAGCGCCTGGTCGACCACCGACGTCAGGGTCATGGCAGGGGCTCCTCAGCGGTAGGCGAGTGTGGCGGGGCAAGAAACCGGCCATGGGTGAATGCGTGCTGATCGTCAACTGCCTGTGGGGAGATTATCCCATGTGCCGGGCATGTTTGTAAAGGATGGTAACAATTGGCGCGGAGTCGTTGGGCAGTCGCGCAGGTTAGGTTTGAAGGACGCGTGCGTGTGAGCGTGCACTGGACAGACGAAAAGAAGCAGGAAACCGAGCAAGTGGCTGAAGCAACCGTGACCCCGGGCACCGAGGTGTCCCCGAAAGAGGTCGAGGCTCAGGCCGTTCGCCGGCGCACCTTCGCCGTCATCTCCCACCCCGACGCCGGCAAGTCCACGCTCACCGAGGCACTGCTGCTGCACGCACACGCCATCACCACCGCCGGAGCCACACACGGCAAGGCCGGCCGCCGCGGCACCGTCTCCGACTGGATGACCATGGAACAGGAGCGTGGCATCTCGATCACCTCCGCCGCCATCCAGTTCGAGTACCGCGACAGCGTGATCAACCTCGTCGACACCCCCGGCCACGCCGACTTCTCCGAGGACACCTTCCGGGTGCTCTCCGCGGTGGATGCCGCCGTCATGCTCGTCGACGCCAGCAAGGGCCTCGAGGTGCAGACCATGAAGCTCTTCGAGGTCTGCAAGCAGCGCGGACTCCCCGTTATCACCGTGATCAACAAGTGGGACCGCCCCGGCTCCGCCGCGCTCGACCTGATGGACGAGATCCGCACCCGCACCGGCCTGATCCCCACCCCGCTCACCTGGCCGGTCGGCATCGCCGGTGACTTCCGTGGTGTGATCGAGCGCGACAGCAGCGACTTCATCCGCTTCAACCGCACCGCCGGCGGCGCCACCCGCGCCGACTCCGAGCGCACCACCGCCGAAGAAGCCGCCGCCGCAGAAGGCGACGCCTGGGTCGCCGCCGCGGAGGAATCCGAACTGCTCGCCGAGGAAGGCCAGAACCACGACGAGGAGTCGTTCCTCGGCGGCATCACCACCCCGGTGCTGTTCTCCGCCGCCGTGCTCAACTTCGGTGTGCAGCACATCCTGGACACCCTGGTGGACTTCGCCCCGCCCGCCGAGGCGCGCCTGGACGCCGAGGGCGGCCACCGCCCCGTGACCAGCCCGTTCTCCGGCTTCGTCTTCAAGGTGCAGTCCGGCATGAACTCCTCGCACCGCGACTACGTCGCGTTCGTGCGGGTCTGCTCCGGCCAGTTCCGCCGCGGCATGGTGGTCACCCACTCCGCCACCGGCCGGCCGTTCGCCACCAAGTACGCCCAGCAGCTGTTCGGCAAGGACCGCGAAGTGGCCGAGGAAGCCTGGCCCGGCGACATCGTCGGCCTGGTCAACGCCTCAGCCTTGCGCGTCGGCGACTCCATCCACGAAGGCAGCCCCGCCGTCACCTTCCCGCCGCTGCCGATGTTCGCGCCCGCGCACTTCCGCGCCGTGCGCCCCGCCGACACCAGCAAGCACAAGCAGTTCCGCCGCGGCATCGACCAGCTCGACCACGAGGGCGTCATCCAGGTGATGCGCTCCGACCTCCGCGGCGACCAGGCCCCCGTGCTCGGCGCCGTCGGCCCGATGCAGTTCGAGGTCGTCGAAGAGCGGATGTCGCACGACTTCGGCGCCGCCATCCGCAGCGACGTGCTGCCGTACCAGCTGGCCCGCCGCACCGACAAGGAAAGCGCGCTGATCCTCGGCCACGACCGCCAGGTCGAGGTGCTCCGCCGCAGCGACGGCACCCTGCTGGCCCTGTTCAGCACCCCGTGGCGGCTCCGCAACACCGTGCGCGACCACCCCGAACTGCTGCTCGAGGACCTCGCCGGCGGCGGGCCCGTCGACGAGGTGCGGTACTAGCCCCAATCCGCAACCGCCTCGGCCCCGAACTACACTCGGAACCATACGAATTCATGGAGTTGCCTGTCGGCGACGACAACAGGGGGAGAGTGTCATGAAGTCTTTCGCATGCGGAGATGTGGTGCCCGGCTGCACGGCGAGTTGGGTCAGTTCCACCGACGACGAGATCCTCGTTCTGGTCGCCCAGCACGCCAGTGCCGTTCACGGCATCCACACGGTGAGCGCCGAGTTGGCCCAGAGCGTCACGGACCGGATCGTGGTCGTCTCCTGACGACCCCGCTCTCACCGTCCGGGTGGGCCGCGCTGCTGAATGCGGTCAGCGCCGGAACCGGCGTGACCGCCGCGTTCCAGCCGATCGTGGACACCGCCCGCGGCACCGTGGTGGGCTACGAGGGGTTGGCCCGCTTCGAGATGCCCGCCGGGATCGGCGTGGAGGACCTGTTCGCCCAGGCCCGCGCCGCCCACCGGTCGGCCCAGATCGAAGCGCGCTGCCTGCGAGTCATCCTCGCCGAGCGTTCGTCCGTTCCGACCAACTGCTTCATCACCGTGAACGTGTCACCCACCGTGCTGAAACACGAGGCGATCCGGCAGGTCTGGCGTGACCAGGCCGACCTCACCGGCGTGTTCGTGGAGCTCACCGAACAGTCGGCCATCGACTCCACCGCCGATCTCGAACCGGAGCTCGACGCCATCCGTGGCGCCGGCGGCCTCATCGCCGTCGACGACCTCGGCTCGGGCTATGCCGGTCTTTCTCGTCTGCTCGCACTCAAACCGGCGCTGATCAAACTCGACCGCGAACTCATCCAGGGCATCGACACCGACGAAGCGAAACGGGCGCTGGTGGAGATGATCGGCACCTTCGCCAGCCGGATCGACTCCTGGGTGCTGGCCGAGGGCATCGAAACCGCTGAAGAATACGACACCATCACCGCCCTCGGGGTGCCGCTCGCGCAGGGTTACTACCTCGCCCGGCCCGGGCCCGCGTGGCCCGCTCTGGCCCGGCCACTGGTGCCCGGCGCGGTGCCGCAGCCGGTGCCCGTGGTGCGCGACCTGCTCGACGTCGCACCTGCCGTGGAGTCGGCGGCTGCGGCAGCGCGGACCTTCACCGAGCACGCGAGCGTGCGCACCGTGGTGCTCATCGACCATCACGGTCGCCCGGTCTCGGTGCTCGACAGCGAGAGCGCCCACCTCGGGGTCACCACCGACGCCATCCGGGTGAACCTCGACACCCCGGTGCGGGATGCCCTGCTGCGCGCGATCACCCGCGACAGCACGCATCGCTACGACCCGCTGATCGTCACCGACAATGCCGGCCGTTACGCCGGCATCGTGCGCCTGGAACGGCTCATCACCACCGCGGTGCAGTAGGCCGGTCAGTCGCGGCCGGCGAGCAGGATCTCCATGGTGTCGAAGAACGAGTTGTAGCCGAGCAGGGTCTGGGCCAGCTGCTCGTTGGTGAGATCGTCGCGGGGCTGGGTGAGCCGCATCTCGGTGCCGCCGGCGGCCGGCGCGAACGTCACCACCACGGGTTCGACGGTGTCGGCGGCCGGGTCGTCATCCATGGTGAACGCCAACCGCCGGGGCGGATCGACCTCCGTGTACCGGCCGTGCCAGTAGATCACGCTGCCGTCGGGCACGTGCATCACGGCGGTCCACCGGCCGCCCACCCGCACATCCATCA
>Ga0247803_1000126_pt1 | contig 45253 bp, 44 predicted proteins | sample UWRJL014104B1_FD_180928 | JGI IMG/M metagenome (GOLD analysis project Ga0247803, IMG submission 180928) | Plant litter microbial communities from Arlington Agricultural Research Station in Wisconsin, United States - UWRJ-L014-104B-1 | ecosystem: Environmental > Terrestrial > Plant litter >... | reverse complement strand
CCTCGCCGTCGTCCGCGCCCGCAGCGGCGACACCCCCGCCGATCGACGCCACTTCGGTCTGGAACGGGTCGGTCGAAGCCTGCCGCGACACGGACAAGCCCGTCGATGACTGCCTGATCGAGACCATCCGCGACTCGGGCGGAAGCGCGTCTGCGGTCGCGGCGGCCGAGAGCCTGAATGCGACGGGCAATCCCGGCTACGTCTCGGCCTGGCGCAGCGAGGGCCGCATCGGCATCGCGACCGTGGTCTATCCCTTCCGCGCCAACACCAACGAGGGCGCCCTGCTGATCCCCGCGAGCGGCGCCCCGATCAATGTCGACACGCCCCCCGACAGCGTCGAGGACGCCCCGGCGTTCAAGGCCTTCACGGCGGCCAACCCCGACGCCACGCCGTTTGCCCCCGCCTCGCTGGTGCGCGCAGAGCCGCTGGGGGCGGGCCAACGTCTGGTCTACGCCACCCCGCTGAAAACCTGTCATGCCTGCGCCACCGTCGGCACGGTCGAGATCGCCTATGATTTCGACGCCCAGGGCGCCCCGTCCGGCGTCTCGGTCCTGTCGGTGAAGTAGCCCCGCGAGCCATCTGGCTTGACTCTGCGGCAATAAGCGCCCATTTGCGCTGCATCGCACAATTGCGATTCCCGGCGCCTCCAGCGCGTGTGGGTCTTCTCTCCCCATTGAAGACCTGACTGGTAGTGGTCGCCGGACCCTCAAGATTCATTCGCTGCCCGGACACGCGGGGCGGCGCCCGATCCACCCCGCCGGCCTCACCCTGAGGCTTGTTCGGGACTGGCGGTGCGCGGTCCTATCGGCGTCAATGCCCGGACTGATGCGCGTCGCCGCATACGCGAAAGAAACCGCTCCGTGAGCAATATCACCTTCGAATCCTTCGGCCTCAACAAGGCCCTTCTCCAGGCCCTGACCACCTCGGGCTACACCACGCCGACGCCGATCCAGGCCCAGGCCATCCCTTCGGTCATGGAAGGCAAGGACCTGCTGGGCATCGCCCAGACCGGCACCGGCAAGACCGCAGCCTTCGCCCTGCCGATCCTGCATCGCCTGGCCGAAAACCGCGTCGCGCCTGCGCCGCGCACCACCCGCTGCCTGATCCTGTCGCCGACGCGCGAACTGGCCAGCCAGATCGCCGAGAGCTTCAAATCCTATGGCAAGCACCTTGGCTTCAAGGTCGCCGTGGTCTTCGGCGGCGTGAAATACGGCCCGCAGGAACGCGCCATCCAGGCCGGCCTCGACGTCCTGGTCGCCACCCCCGGCCGCCTGCTGGACCATATGCAGCAGAAGACCCTGGACCTGTCCTCGACCGAGATCTTCGTCCTCGACGAGGCCGACCAGATGCTGGACCTCGGCTTCGTCAAGCCGATCCGCCAGATCGTCAGCCGCATCCCGGCCAAGCGCCAGAACCTGTTCTTCTCCGCCACCATGCCGACCGAAATCGGCAAGCTGGCTGGTGAACTGCTGAAAGAGCCGGTCAAGGTCCAGGTGACCCCGCAATCGACCACGGTCGAGCGCATCAACCAGTCAGTCATCCACATTGAGCAAGGCCGCAAGCGAGCCCTGCTGACCGAGATGTTCGCCGACGACAAATTCACCCGCTGCCTGGTCTTCACCAAGACCAAGCACGGCGCCGACAAGGTCGCAGCCTATCTGGAAGCCGGCGGCGTCCAGGCGGGCGCGATCCACGGCAACAAGTCCCAGCCCCAGCGTGAACGCACCCTGGCCGCCTTCAAGGCCGGCAAGCTGCGCGTCCTGGTCGCCACCGACATCGCCGCGCGCGGCATCGACGTGGACGGCGTCTCGCACGTCGTGAACTTCGAACTGCCCTTCGTGCCCGAAGCCTATGTCCACCGCATCGGCCGTACGGCCCGCGCGGGCAAGGACGGCTCGGCCGTTTCGTTCGTCGCTGGTGACGAGATGAAGCTGCTGCGCGACATCGAAAAGGTCACGCGCCAGAAGATCCCGGCCTCGGACCGTCGCAACGACAAGTCGCTGGGCCTGCTGGATCAGTCGATCATGGCTGCCGGCGTCGGCACCAAGGCCACCATGCCTGACCGCGAAGAGCGCCCGCGGGGCGAAGGCCGTGGCGCGCGCAACCCGCGTCGTGACGGCGTCAAGCCGGCCCACGGCGGTCAACCGCATCGCCAGCGCAAGCCCGGCCCCGGCGGGCGTGACGCCGCAGGCCGCGACGGCAATGGCGGTCAGCAACGCGATCGCACCCACCACTCCGACCGGGGTGATCGCCCGCTGGCCTCGACCCAGCCGTTCGATCCCCTGGCCGCCGACCGCGCTCGCTCGGCCGCCTCGGCCAATCGCCCGCAGGCGCAACGCACCGATGCGCCCGCCAAGCCGGACGGCGAGTTCACCCGTCGCCCGCGCGGCCGTCGCCCGTCCAACGGCGGCAAGGGCTACGCCGCCAAGGGCTAACGCCTGACCTGGGCGTGTCTCCTCCCCGTCGCCGCTTGGCGATGGGGAGGGGGACCCCGTAGGGGTGGAGGGGTTCTTGACGTCCCACGGACGGAGCCCGCCTTAAGACCCCCTCCGTCGCATCGCCAAGCGGCTCCGAGCCACCTCCCCATTCGCTGCGCGAACAGGGAGGAGACCTAGACCTCGACTGTCTGCACCCCGATTTCCGCCAGCGCCGCCTTCAACCGCGCCACGGCCTCATCCAGCAACGCCTCGTCGCGACCGCGCACCACCAGGTTGGCGCCCATCTCGCCATCCGATCCGGCGCCGAAGGGATAGCTGCCAAAGCTGAGACGTCGCTCGGCCTGGGCCGCGTCAGACAGGGTCGCCGCGACCGCGCCCTCACCCACCCCGACGACCCTCAGGGTTCGCGAATGCACCACTGAGCCGGTCCTCAGGCGGGGCGCAACATCCTCCAGCATGGCGGTCATGATCTTGGGCACCCCCGCCATGACGAAGACGTTCTCAACCTGGAACCCCGGCGCGTCAGAAACCGGATTGGCGATCAGGGTTCCGCCTTCCGGAACCCGCGCCATCCGTCGCCGCGCCGCATTGAAATCATCGCCATAGCGCCGCCCCAGGATGGCCAGGGCCTCTGGATGCTCGCGCAGCGGGACACCGAAGGCCTCGGCGACGCAGTCGGCCGTGATGTCGTCGTGGGTCGGGCCTATCCCGCCGGTAGTGAAGACATAGTCGTGCGCCGCCCTCAGAGCGTTCAGCGCTCCGACGATCTGGGCCGGGACATCGCCCACGGTCCGCGCTTCCTTCAGGTCGATCCCCAGCGCCTGAAGAAACCGAGCGATGGTGTTCAGATTGGTGTCCGCCGTGCGGCCCGACAGGATCTCGTCGCCGATGATCAGAACGGCGGCGGTGGGCGATGAAGCGGTCAATGTCATGCCCGCCTTCTACGCCCTTGATCGACGGCGGCGAAGCGCTACCGTCCGCACAACCCATGAGCGACATTCCGCCAGACGCCGCGAAACCGAAGAAGGCGCCGCCTCGTCACAGCGGCCATCGCGAACGGCTGCGCGAGCGCGCGGCCAAGGGGGGTATCGACGCCCTGCCCGACTATGAGCTGCTGGAACTGCTGCTGTTCCGCTCCATCCCCTACAAGGACACCAAGGCCCTGGCCAAGGACCTTCTGGCCCGGTTCGGCGGGCTGGAAGGCATAGGCGCGGCCAGCCACGAGGCGGTGGACGATCAGGTCGCCCAGTCGCTGGGCTATGCACGGGGCCCCGCCTCGCGCGCCGCCGCCCTGGACCTGCAGTTGATCTTCGACGTGGCGCGACGGGTGGCGCGCGAGCCGGCGTCGAAGCGGCCGGTCATCGCCTCGTGGACGGCGCTGCTGGCCTATGTCCGCGTCGCCCTTCAGCACGAACCGCGCGAGCAGTTCCGGGTGCTGTATCTGGACAAGAAGAACCAGCTGATCCTGGACGAGATCCAGAACCGGGGCACGGTCGACCACGCTCCCGTCTATCCGCGCGAGGTGATCCGCCGGGCGCTGGAACTTTCGTCGGCCAATATCATCCTGGTGCACAACCATCCGTCGGGCGATCCGACGCCCAGCCGCGCCGATATCGAGATGACGCGGCAGATCATCGCCGCCGGCCGGTCCCTGAATGTCGAGGTCCACGACCATCTGGTGGTCGGCCGTCACGGGGTGGCCAGTTTCAAGCAGTTGGGGTTGATGTGACCGGTCCGATCCTGACCACCGAACGGCTGATCCTGAGCCCCGTCGCCGTGTCCGACTTCGCCGACGTCCTGGCCCTGTGGCGCGATCCCGATTTCGTCGGCGCCATCATGGACCGGGGCCCGATGAGCGAGGAGGAGGTCTGGTTCCGGCTGCTGCGCGACCTGGGCCACTGGCAGGTATTGGGCCACGGCAACTGGGCCATGCGCCTGAAAGCGGGCGGAGCCTATGTCGGCAGCGTCGGGGTGCTGGACTATCGGCGCGACTGCACCCCGCCGATCGACGCGCCCGAACTGGGCTGGGGCGTCGGTGTCGCCTTCCAGGGCCAGGGGCTGGCGCGAGAAGGCCTGGACGCCGTCCTGGCCTGGACCGACACCGCGTTGAAGGCGGCCCGCACCGTCTGTTTGATCAGCCCGGGCAATGCCCCGTCGCTGAGGTTGGCGGAACGCGTCGGCTATCGGCCCTACGCCCAGACGACCTATCACGGCCAGCCGTCGATCCTGCTGGAGCGGTTCGCCAGGGCCTGATCGGCGCGTATGCCGGACATTAAGGTTTTTCGCTCACCCTGTCGGAGAACCCCTGCGAGGCGCCTTTCCGCATGCCCATGCCCGTCGAAACCCTGCACGCCCATCTGGCGGAGGCCTTCCCCGACGCCGAGATCGCCATCGACGATCTGGCCGGCGACGGCGACCACTATCGCGCACGCATCGTCTCGACCTCCTTCGCCGGCCTGTCGCGGGTCCGCCAGCATCAGCTCGTCTATGCCGCGCTGAAGGGCCAGATGGGCGGCGAACTGCATGCCCTGGCGCTCGAAACCTCGGCCCCTCCCCCCGCATCCGAGACGTCCGGAGACTGATCCATGCGTTACCGCCCCTTCGGCGCCACGGGCGCCGCGATCTCGAACCTGACCTTCAGCGTGGGCATCGACATCGCCGCGCGCGGGCCCGAGGTCGCACACGGCCTGATCTATGCGGCGCTGGAAGCGGGCATCAACTCCTACAGGCTGGAAACGGCCGATCCGGTCCTGGCAGAACTGGTCGGACAAGCCCTGTCCAGCGTTGACCGCAAGCTTGTGAACGTCAGCCTGGCCCTGGGGCGCGGCGACGGACGCAGGGGCGGCGAACGGGACTTCTCGGCCGAGGGCATGACTGGCGCCATCGACCGCGCGCTGCATATCTCCGGCCTCGGTTGGATCGACATGGCCCTGCTGGAACAGCCGGGCGAGAACGAACTGCCGCAAAGCTCGCTGAATGCGCTGAAGGCCCTGCGCCAGACCGAACGCGTCCGCTATCTGGGCGTCGCTGGCGACGATGCGGTGATGGACGCCTATGTCTCGACCGGCGCCTTCGACGTGCTGGCCACCCCCTACAATGTCGATTCCCCCTGGCAGGTCCGCTCGCGCATCCGCGACGCCCGGGCCCAGGACATGGCCGTTCTGGCCTATGACTATTTCCCCGACAGCCTGAACAGCGCCCAGAAGGCCGCCACGGTGCACGAGCCCAAGAAGGGGCTGTTCGGCTTTGGGTCTGGTTTGGGCGGACGGGCCAAGAATGATCCCCTGGCCGGCGCCGGCACCTTCGCCTTCCTGCATCAGACCGCCAACTGGGACGCCGAGGCCATCTGCCTGGCCCACGTCCTGACCGACCCGTCGATCTGCAGCGTCATTGTCAAGTCGCGCGACGCCGAACGCCTGGCGCGGCTGGCCATGATTCCCGATCGCGACATGCCGCCGGGCCTGTCCGCCCAGATCGAGATGGCGCGAGTGTCAGGCGCCCGGGCGGCCTGACCGCGCGGCTGTTTGCGGCCTGTCGTCGCCGTGACGTGATGACCCTCTGCCTTGACCCTGGGGGTCATCGTCCCTAGCTGACGCGCTTGACCGGAGACATCATCGTGACCGACCAGGCGACCCCCACCGCAACGGCGAACACCGACCCCGTCCACGCCTTCCTCGCCCAGACCGTGGCGGACCATGAGGTCGTGCTGTTCATGAAGGGCACCCCGGACCAGCCTCGCTGCGGCTTCTCCTCGCTGGCCGTACAGATACTCGATCAGGTCGGCGCGCCCTTCGTCGGCGTCGACGTGCTTCAGGACGAAGCCCTGCGCGACGGCATCAAGGCCTTCACCGACTGGCCGACCATTCCTCAGCTCTATGTGAAGGGCGAGTTCGTGGGCGGTTCCGACATCGTGCGCGAGATGTTCCAGGCCGGCGAGTTGCACGCCCTATGGCCGAGAAGGGCGTCGTGCTGGGCGAGGGCTGATGGCCCGGACGACCCTGGAGCCACGCGCGGACCGCGAAGTCTTCGTCGTGCCCCTGACAATCCGCCCCGAACACATCGACGACAACCAGCACGTCAACAACGTGGTCTATGTCGGCTGGCTGCAGGAGGCCGGCACCGCCCACTGGAACGCGCGCTTCGACGAGGCGACGCGCGCCAGATGGTCCTGGGTCGCCCTGCGCCACGAGATCGACTATCTGCGCGCGCTGCAGCCCGACGACGTCGCGGTGGCCCGCACCTGGGTTGGCGACCCTCAAGGCCCCCGCTTCGCCCGCTATGTCCGCATCGAGGATGGCCAGGGTCGGCTGTGCGCCCAAGGGGTGTCGGAATGGTGTCTGGTGGATTCGGCGACGCTGAGGCCGCATCGCATCCCGCCGGACATGCTGCCGACGTTCGAGGCGCGCTGACGCCTTCGCCTTCAAGGGCTTGAACGCGCCCGCAACAGGCATAGCTACAAGGCCTCCCCTTCTCGGACGCCTCTCATGAGCCAACTGTTCACACCCCGCGCCGTCGGCCCCCTGACGCTGAAGAACCGCATCGTCATCGCGCCGATGTGTCAGTATTCGGCCGTCGATGGCGTGCCTCAGCCCTGGCACTGGCAGCACCTGGGTAAGCTGGCCCTGTCCGGCGCTGGCCTGGTCATTGTCGAGGCCACGGGCGTCGAGGCCGAAGGGCGCATTTCCTGGGCCGACACCGGCCTGTGGAACGACGAACAGGAGGCGGCGTTCGCCACTCTGATCCGCGACATCCGCACCTATTGCGACACCCCCATCGGCATCCAGCTGGCCCACGCGGGCCGCAAGGCCTCGACCAATCCGCCGTGGATCGCGCGGGGCGGCCCGGCCGATCCCGACAAGGCCTGGACCACATCATCAGCCTCGGCCGTCCCGTTCAAGGATGACTGGCATACGCCCGTCGCCCTGGATCAGCCCGGCATGGACCGGGTGGTCGAGGCCTTCGCCGACGCCACCCGCCGCGCCGAACGCGCCGGGTTCGACCTGGTCGAGCTGCACGCCGCCCACGGCTATCTGCTGACCCAGTTCCTGTCGCCCCTGTCCAACCACCGCGCCGACGCGTTCGGCGGCTCGCTGGAGAACCGGATGCGGTTTCCGCTGCGCGTGGCGCAGGCCGTGCGCGACGCCTGGCCGCGCGACAAGGCGCTGGGCGTCCGTCTGAATGGCTCAGACTGGACCGAAGGGGGCATTACGCCCGATGAGGCGGCGGTCTTCGGCCAGGCCCTGCACGCCATGGGCTACGACTATCTGCACCTGACCAGCGGCGGCAATGTCGCCACGGCCAAGATTCCCGGCGATCAACCCGGCTATCAGGTTCCCTTCGCCGCCGCCGTGAAGGCCGCCGTTCCCGATGCGACCGTCATCGCGGTGGGCATGATCGTGGAACCCGCACAGGCCGAGCAGATCATCGCATCAAGCCAGGCCGATATGGTCGCTATCGCCCGCGCGGTTCTGGACGACCCGAACTGGGGCCACCACGCCGCCGTCGCCCTGGAGCAGGCCGAGCAGATGCCCAAACAGTACGAGCGGGCGGACAGGTCGACATGGCCGGGATACGCCAAAGCGCATCGGATCGGCTGAGGGTCCAGAAGCGGACGCTCAGCTCTGGGGCATCTGGTAGGGATTATCGACCGAGACCTGGGCGCCCGGCTTGATGCCAAGTTCCTCGAACGACCACATCAGCTCGACCCCGTCGTCCAGCGGCGTCTGGCATCGGTCCTCGGCGATCCGCCGCAGGGTGATGACCGAGGCGTCACCGCGGTGATTGACGACCACGGGCTGGAGATCCCCCTTCTGGGTGCAGCCATTCGAGCTGACCCAGAACACCGCCAGATCCTTGGTGAGCGCCGCCGCATGGATGGCTTCCAGCTGGCCCGGCATCTCGACCGCGGCGACCTGCTGACGCGCAGGCATGACCGCGCAGGCTGATACGAGCGTTGCGAGCAAAAGGCCCGCCGACAAGCGGGCTGCGGTGATGCGGATGGGGCCCATGCCCGTTCCCCTTTTCCAGCCGTTGCAGCTCTTATCGCCCAATTCGCGAATCCGCGCACCCTCAAAAGGACGAAACGCTTGGCGCAACCCGCCAACAAGAAAGGCCCCGGATCGCTCCGGGGCCTTTCAATCATTCGGCGCTCAAGCAGCCCGAAGGGCGGTAGCGCCAAAAGACAAGCGTCAGGATCGCGAAGCGATCAGGACGCGTAGTATTCGACGACCAGGTTGGGCTCCATCTTCACCGCGAACGGCACGTCGGCCAGTTCGGGCTGACGGACGAAGCGGACCGAGAAACCACGGTCGCCCTGTTCGATGTAGTCGGGGACGTCGCGTTCCGACGACTGCTGGGCTTCGAGCACCAGAGCCATGTTGCGCGAGACTTCCTTGACGGCGACGACGTCGTCCGGCTTCACGCGGTAGGAGGCGATGTTGACCTTCTTGCCGTTGACCGTGACGTGGCCGTGGTTGACGAACTGGCGAGCCGCCCAGACGGTCGGGACGAACTTGGCGCGATAGACGATGGCGTCCAGGCGGGCTTCCAGCAGACCGATCAGGTTTTCCGAGGTGTTGCCCTTACGGCGCGCAGCCTCGTCATAGGTCTTGCGGAACTGCTTTTCGGTCAGGTTGCCGTAGTAGCCCTTGAGCTTCTGCTTGGCCTTCAACTGCAGGCCGAAGTCCGAAACCTTCTGCTTGCGGCGCTGGCCGTGCTGGCCGGGGCCGTAGGAACGCTTGTTGACCGGGCTCTTGGCGCGGCCCCACAGGTTTTCACCCATGGCGCGGTCGATCTTGTACTTGGCGCTGTGGCGCTTCGACATAAACTTCTCTTCTTCAAGATGCGGCCCGGCTTCCCCGAAAGTGGGAATGCGATCTCAACGGCGGTCCACGCATCGTCCGTAGTCAGTTCGCGCGTTCAGCCCCAATTCGCTGAGAAGGGGGCCGAACACGAGAAAGGCGGGCTTATGACGGCCCGCCCTTCCGGAGTCAATCTCTGCGGCCGGATCAGCCCTTGAGGGCGGCGGCGTACAGTTCGTTGGCCTTGTTCCAGTTCACGATGGTCCAGAAGGCCTTGAGGTATTCCGGACGACGGTTCTGATACTTCAGGTAATAGGCGTGTTCCCAGACATCGGCGGCCAGGACGACGGCGCCCTTCTGCTCGGCGACGTCCATCAGCGGGTTGTCCTGGTTGGGGGTCGACGTGACCTTCAGCTTACCGTCCTGGACGATCAGCCAGGCCCAGCCCGAGCCGAACTGGCCGGCGCCGGCGGCGTTGAAGTCTTCCTTGAACTTGTCCATCCCGCCCAGGTCGCTTTCGATCGCGGCGGCCAGCTCAGCCGAGGGCTCGCCGGTCGAACCGACCGGGGCCAGCAGTTCCCAGAACAGGCTGTGGTTCCAGTGACCGCCGCCGTTGTTGCGGACGGCCTTGGGCGCCTTGGAAATGTCGGCGAAAAGCTCTTCCAGCGACTTGCCCTGCAGGGACGCATCGGCGTCGACGGCCTTGTTCAGGTTGTCGACATAGGCCTGGTGGTGCTTGTCGTGGTGGAAGGTCATCGTCTCCTGGTCGATCGCAGGCTCCAGCGCGTCATAGGCGTAGGGCAAGGGCGGCAGGGTGAAGGCCATGGGAGGCTCCTTCCAATGAGGATGATCGATGGGCCTCATCTAGGGGGCCGGGGCGCCGATCCCAAGGCAATCCGACCGATTTCGTTCGTCCGCGCGCTTTAATTCCGCCTTAACCACGATTGCCGGGAACAGACGTGCAGCCTTATCCCTTCATGCACCGAAGGGAGAAGACCGCCGTGCGCCAGACGACCGCTCTTACGCCACCCAAGCTCAGCCAGAACGCACTCGACGCCCTATGCAAACAGGTGCTGGAAGCCGCCGAATACATGGCTGACGATCAGGTTCTGTGCGTCGCCGACGCCCTTCACGACACGCTGCGCCAGCGCCGCCAGATGCGGAGCCGGGTCCATCAGAGGGTCGAGGAACGGCTGTGCGCCAAGGACGGCCCCGCTTTTCCCTTCTAGCCTCCGGCTTTCCCTTCCCGCATTAAACCGACGGCAGATTGACCTTCAGGCAGTCGCGCACCTGACGCTTCAGGTCGCCGGATGCGGTCAGGGCATCGACCCCATCTGCGGCCAGCACAGCCTTGACCGCCGCATCGAGACCCAGAGGCAGGGCGGCGATGACGCGCTTCTGACCCTTGGCGTGCAGGCACAGTCCCAGCTCGGTGCACAGCGCGGCGAACAGGGCTTCGTAAGTATCGTCCTGGGTCATTGAGCGTCTTTCAGCCGTTCCGCGTGGAAGGCGATGTGGTCGGCGATGAAGCTGGCCATGAAGAAATAGGAATGGTCGTAGCCCGGCTGCATCCGCAGGGTGATCCCCTGCCCCGCCGCCTTGCCCGCCGCGACCAGCAGTTCCGGCTTCAGCTGATCGACCAGGAAGCCGTCCGCCTCGCCCTGGTCCACCAGGATGTCGTCGAACCGACCATGAGCCCCGCCAGCCTCGATCAGCCGGGCGGCGTCATGCGCCTCCCACAGGCTGCGGTCCTCGCCCAGATAGGCGGTAAAGGCCTTCTCGCCCCAGGCGCAGCGCGTCGGCGAACAGATGGGCGCAAATGCCGAGACACTGGTGAAGACATCGGGATGGCGCAGGGCCAGGGTCAGGGCGCCGTGCCCGCCCATCGAATGGCCGGAAACGCCGCGCACGCCGGTCGTCGGAAACTGCGCGTCGATCAGCGCGGTCAGTTCCCGGACGACATAGGTCTCCATCTGAAAATGCGGAGCCCAAGGCGCCTGGGTCGCATCGACATAGAAACCTGCGCCCTGGCCAAGGTCATAGGCGTCGTCGTCGGCCACAGCCCCGCCCTTCAGATCGGGGCCGCGCGGCGAGGTGTCGGGCGCGACGACGATGAGACCGTGCTCAGCCGCAGCCGCGTAGGCCCCGGCCTTGGTGGTGAAATTATCCTCGGTGCAGGTCAGTCCCGACAGCCAGAACAGGACCGGGAACGGCCCCTCGCCCGGCGGCGTGAAGACCGACAGGGTCATCGGCGTGCCGGTGCTGGCGCTGTCGTGTTTCAGATAGCTCAGGGTTCCACCCTGTGTCGCGTGGGTCTTAACGACCTGCATCAGTCATCCTCGATCTGCACGGCCTGGAAGAAGGCGTTGGCGCTGTCGACGCCGGGCCCGGCGGGCATGACCCCGTCGCAGAGATCCGTCAACAGCCCGTCTTCCTCGAAGGTCTCGCCAGGCACATCGGCCTGTTTGGCGCCGAACGGGTCCCCGTTGGCGAGATAGTATTGCCCGCCGCCCACGACGACCGCCAGTGTCGAGCAATCGACCTTGAGCCGCATGATCGAATAGATCGGCAGGTGACGTTCGGGCAGAAGCGCCACGATGAAATCGACCTCGAGATTGTCGCCCGTTCTGATCAGGCCGCTGGTCTCGATCCCCAGCGCCATGCCCTGCTCACGCTGAAGCTCGCGCCAGTCCCCCGCCAGCGCAGGTCCGGTCGCCGCCCAACACGTCAGCACCAGGGCCGGGATCCATTTCATTCGTGTCATCGTCACGCTCCTGTCCAGAACGTGACGATAATCGCGTGCATCGGCCGGGCGCACCTGACCAATCCTGTCAGTCTGGCAGGAACCCGCTAGAGCCGGTGCATGGCGCAGATCTTGTTCCCCGACGGGTCACGCAGATAGGCCAGGTGAAGGGAGCCGAACGGGCTTTCGCGCAGGCCGGGCGGGTCTTCGATGCTGGTTCCGCCGTGAGCCAGACCCGCAGCATGGAAGGCGTCCGCGGCCTCGGTGGTCTTGGCCGCAAAACCGATGGTGCCGCCGTTGGCGCAGGAGGCAGGGCCGCCGTCCAACGGTTTCGAGATAGCGAAATTGCCTCGCGGCGTCCGCCACCAGACGCGGCCGCGCGGGTCGGTCACCCCCGGCTCTATGCCGAGCGCGCCCAAGGCTGCGTCATAGAATTTCCGCGACGCCTCGATGTCATCGGCGCCGACCATGATGTGGCTGAACATGCGTGTTTCTCCCGTGCCTTGGTCAAGACGTATCGCAGTCAGTTTCGTTTCGCAACTATCTTGGAATGCAGCGAGGTTGCGGAGGCATTTCGCCTTGCCGTCTACTTGGTCTGGCGGCCGGGTCGGACGGCGTCTGTGTCGAACTCCTGCATCAAGGAGCCAAAGGCCTCACGCGGCGGAAAGGCCTCGAAGCTGTGTCTGGCGCCGCTTTCGACGCCGGGCAGTTTGTCGCCGACGAAGGACTCGACCAAGGGACGCACCCAACTGGCGTCATCCAGCATGGTCGGGCGGAAATTCACGAACTGCCCACCGCCGATGTTGGTGGTGAACAGCCAATTCTTGCAGTGGGAACAATGATGGTGCGGGCTTTCATCGCGGTGCAGTCCGCCCAGCACGGTTTCGCCTTCGGCGGCGAAACCGTCAGCGGGGATCATCAGGGTCAGCGAATAGGGCCCGCCCGACAGCTTCTGGCAACCCCGACAATGACAGGCCATGGCGATGACGGGCGCAGCCGAAACGGTCATTCGCACCTGCCCGCACAGGCATGACGCCGACCACGGAAGTTTCCAGTCGGCTGCCTCGGCCATCAGAACACCACGACGCTGCGGATGCTCTCGCCCGCATGCATCAGATCGAAGGCTTCGTTGATGCGTTCCAGCGGCAGGGTGTGGGTGATCATGGGGTCGATCTCGATCTTGCCGTCCATGTACCAGTCGACGATCTTGGGCGTGTCCGTGCGCCCGCGCGCGCCGCCGAAGGCCGATCCGCGCCAGACGCGGCCGGTGACCAGCTGGAACGGGCGGGTGGCGATCTCCTTGCCCGCCTCGGCCACGCCGATGACGATGCTCTCGCCCCAGCCGCGGTGGCAGGCCTCCAGCGCCTGACGCATGACCACGGTGTTGCCGGTGCAGTCGAAGGTGTAGTCGGCGCCGCCGTCGGTCAGTTCGACCAGACGCGCGACCACGTCGGGCGTGTCCTTGGGATTGACGAAATGGGTCATGCCGAAGCGGCGGCCCCACTCCTCCTTGTCGCTGTTGATGTCCACGCCGATGATCATGTCGGCGCCGACCATCTTCAGGCCCTGGATGACGTTCAGGCCGATGCCGCCCAGACCGAAGACCACGGCGTTGGCGCCCGGCTCGACCTTGGCCGTATTGACCACCGCGCCCACGCCCGTCGTCACGCCGCAACCGATGTAGCAGGCCTTGTCGAAGGGAGCGTCCTTGCGGATCTTGGCAAGGGCGATCTCGGGCAGGACGGTGTAGTTCGAGAAGGTCGAGCAGCCCATGTAGTGGGCGATGGCCTGACCCTTGTAGCTGAAGCGGCTCGTGCCGTCGGGCATCAGCCCCTTGCCCTGGGTGGCGCGGATCGAGGTGCACAGGTTGGTCTTGCGGCTGAGGCAGGACTTACACTGGCGACATTCAGGCGTGTAGAGCGGGATGACGTGGTCACCGACCGCCAGCGAGGTCACGCCGGCGCCGACCTCGACCACCACTCCAGCGCCCTCATGACCCAGGATGCTCGGAAAGATGCCCTCCGAGTCCAGACCGTCCAGCGTATAGGCGTCGGTGTGACAGATGCCGGTGGCCTTGATCTCGACCAGGACTTCGCCGGCGCGCGGCCCTTCCAGATCGACCTCGACGATCTCCAGCGGACGTTTGGCCTCGAAGGCGACGGCGGCGCGGGTTTTCATGGGGCGAACTCCTGAGGATTGCGTGTGATGTTCTTAGGCCGAACTCGGGATGGTATGGAACCGCATGACCCCCAGAAATCTCGTCATCCTGACCGGCGCCGGCATCTCTGCCGAGAGCGGCGTGCCGACCTTTCGGGCCTCGGACGGGTTGTGGTGCGGACATCGGGTTGAGGATGTGGCGACGCCCGAGGGTTATGCCGCCGACCCCGCCCTGGTTCAGGACTTCTACAATCAGCGTCGGCGTCAGCTGGCCGAGGTCCAGCCCAACGCCGCCCACCACGCCCTGGCCGAGCTGGCTGCGCGGTGGGATGGCGACTTCCTGCTGGTGACCCAGAACGTCGACGACCTCCATGACCGGGCGCATCAGGCGATCACGCCCGCCGCTGGTTTCGAGCTGATCCACATGCACGGCGAACTGTTGAAGGGGCGATGCACCGCGTCCGGCCGGGTGAGCGACTGGCCCGGCGACATGACCGCTGACGAGCCCTCGGCCCATCACCCCGGCGGCCGGCTGCGGCCGCACATCGTCTGGTTCGGGGAGATGCCGCTCGCCATGGATCGGATCGAGGCGGCGCTGGAGCAATGCGACCTGTTCGTCTCCATCGGCACCTCGGGCGCCGTCTATCCGGCCGCGGGCTTTGTGCAGTCGGCGCGGATGGCCGGCGCGCGGACGGTGGAGATCAACCTGGAGCCGACGATGGGCCGCGCGATGTTCGGTGAGGGCCTCTATGGCCCGGCGACCCAGGCCGTGCCGGAGTTCTGCGGGGCGCTCTAGCCCCTCGGCGCGAACAGGATGATCGCCGCCCCGGCCAGGCAGACCGCCCCGCCAATCAAGTCCCAGCGATCCGGCGACGTCCTCTCGACCAGCTCCATCCAGACCAGGGACGCCACGATATAGACCCCGCCATAGGCGGCGAACGCCCGCCCCGCCGCCTCGGACGGGACCATGGTCAGCAACCAGGCGAACACGATCAGGCAGGCCACCCCCGGCGCCAGCCACAGCGGCGACCGATCCAGCTTCAGCCAGGCCCAGAAGGCGAAACAGCCGCCGATCTCGGCCAGGGCCGCCAGGGGATAGATCCAGAGGGCCTTCATTCCGAGCGACCTGTGGGCGACGGGCGCACATGGCCAGGACGGATCGCGGCAATGTCGTTGACGCCAGCCAGAGCCAGGGTTCGCTCGAACTCGGCTAGCAAAAGGCTCAGCGCCCGATCGACGCCCGCCTCGCCCCCCGCGGCCAGGCCGTAGAGATAGGGCCGCCCGATCGACACGCCGTTCGCACCCAGGGCCAGAGCCTTGAATACGTCCGATCCACGCCGCACGCCTCCGTCGCAGATAATCTCGGGCGCGTCGCCCAGGCGTTCGCGCACTTGCGCGATCTGGTCCACGGGCGCAGGCGCATCGTCCAACTGACGTCCGCCGTGATTGGACAGCATGACGCCCGATGCGCCGCAGTCCACCGCTCGGCGGGCGTCCTCGGGCGTCATGACGCCCTTGATCGACAGGGGACCGCCCCACTCGGCGGCCAGCCATTCGACGTCCTTCCAGGTCACAGATCGGTCGAACTGCGACGCGATATAGTCGAACAGGCTCATGGAACGGCGCGACAGGGCGTCGACCCGATGGCTGACGTTGGCCAGGTCGAATTTGCTTCCGGTCAGGGCCGGCAGCGACCAGCCCGGATGCATGGCGAAATGGGCCAGACTGGCCAGGGTCAGGCGGGGCGGCAAGGACAGGCCGTTACGGTGATCCCGCTCACGGTTGCCTGCCACAGGCGTGTCGACGGTCAGGGCCAGGCCATGCACGCCAGTCGCCTTGCAGCGCTGGATGAACTCGGTCGTCAGGCCGCGATCCCGGAAGACATATATCTGGAATATCCGCGGCCCCGCGAAGGTCGAGGCCCAGTCCTCGATGCGGGTCGTGCCCATGGTGGACAAGGCATAGGCCAGGCCGTGGCGGGCCGCGGCCCGTCCCACGGCCCCCTCGGCGGCGGGATGAAACATCCGCGTCAGTCCCGTCGGGGCCAGCATCACCGGTGCGCTGACGGCTTGCCCGAACAGGCTCGAGGCCGTGCAGATGGTCGAGACGTCGTTCAGAACATCCGGCACGATCTCATAGCGTCCGAAGGCCCCGGCGTTGTTGGCGAGGGCGCGTTCATCGTCTGCGCCACCGTCGATATAGTCGAAGATGGGCCCAGGCAGGCGACGCCGCGCCTGGCCCCTGAGATCCGAGATGGAATAGGCGCGGTTCAGCACGAGGGATCTCCGGATTTCCCCGACCTTTCACGCGCCAACCGTTCCAGCACCCGGCCGCGCCCCTTTGACAGGGCGGTGATGACGCCCCGGAAGGTCGCCGCCTCCTGCGCGCTGAAGGCGGCGCGCCCCAGCATGACGCGCAGGTTCTGGCTCATGGAGCGGAACTTCTCGGGCGGATGGAAGAAGCCGGCTGCGTCCAGTTCCTTCTCCAGATGCTCGTACATTCCCAGAAGCAGTTCCCCCGACGCCGGCGGATCGCCCTCGCGGAAGTTGGGCGGCGGGGCGTCCAGCACCAGGGTGCGCCACTCATAGGCGTTGATCGACACGGCCTGGGCCAGGTTCAGGCTCTGATGGCGCGGGTCGATGGGGATGGTGACGATGCCCTGGCACAGGGCGATGTCGGTGGTCTCAAGCCCGGCGCGCTCGGCCCCGAACAACAGGCCGACCTTCAGCCCCGAGGCGGTATCGTCGTACAGCACCCGCGAGCCCTCGCGCGGCGTCCGCACCGGCTGGCGGGTCTCGCGCGGGCGAGCTGTTGTGGCGAAGACAGTGTTCAGGTCGGCTATGGCCGCCGCCACGCTGTCGAAGACCTCGATCCCTTCCAGCACCCAGTCGGCGCCCGAGGCCGTGGCCCAGGCCCGCTCCTGGGGCCAGCCGTCGCGCGGGCTGACCAGACGCAGGCGGTCGAGACCGAAATTGGCCATCACCCGCGCCACCGCGCCGATGTTCTCGGCCATCTGGGGCCGGTCGAGGATGACGACGGGAGGAACGGGTTCAGTCATGGCCCACGCACTACCCCTCCGCTCCTTCTCGCGAAAGCGGGGGGCCAGAACTTTGGGCGCGGAGGCTCAGTCCTCGCCGATCATCGACAGCCAGGGATCGATCGATCCGGCCTCGACCTCGGCGACCTTGATGGCGGGCCATCCGATCCGGGCCTCGCCCGACGCGCGCCAGGCCAGGATGGTCAGGTCGCGCAGTTCCGATGCGCCCGACGCCAGCCGCCGCGTGGCGAATTCAGCCCCACGCGGGTCCTGATCACGGAAGCCGCCGGCTTTCTCCAGCTCATAGAAGGGCACGACATAGGTCAGGCCATCCTTCAGATAGGCCACGACGCGGGTCTTCAGATCGAAACCGTCCAGCTCCGGGGCCCGCATGGCCGCCTCGACGCCGTCCAGACGCGTGTTGCGAGCGACGAAGCCGTTCTCGAAATCGCTGTGGGTGCGGCGCGAGTTGGTGAAGCGCTGCGGGTTCGGATAGTCGCCCCAGCCATTATAATGGATCGAGACGTGGTGCGGCTGGGACGCATCCCCGACATAGTGGGCCAGGATGCCCAGGTCGCGCAGGGTCAGGGCCTCGCGCCGCTCGCGGTCCGCCCGATACCAGGCGCGACGGCCAGGATCGGTCTCGCGCGCCTCGGCCGCGTTCAACACGCGCCAGTAGGCCAGGTCGCGCACCAGCTGCTGCCAGCCGTCCATGATAGCGTAGGGCAGGTATCCAGCGTCGTTGACGTCCACGCCCGCCGCCTGAAGCTGGGCGTCATATTGCGACTTCAGCTCGGGCAGTTGATCCAGCGTCATGGCGGCCGGCGACAGCACATGGCCGTCGTCGGTCAAGTCGACGAAATGGGCGGTGTCACGCTCGCGGTCGTGGGGCTGGCCCCCGCCTTTCCAGCGGTCGGGCTCTCGCGCGAACTCACCCACGTCGGCGATCGCGCCGGGCGTGCGCATGAAGGCCGGCAGGTCATCGGGCAGGGCGCGGACGGCGGCGACGCCGACCGTGCGGTGGCCTGTCGAGCCCCAGGCAGACACCTGAACGGCGGCCCCGGCGACGGCGACCAGCGCGATGGCGGCGGCGAGCGAAATACGCTTCATCGAGGGTTTCATCTGCGGCGGTCTCCGTAAGGCGGGCGACGAGGGTGGGGCATCCGGCGGTTAAATCCCCGTCGGTGCGGCGTCGAGGGGTTTCTGATCCGGTCCGAGCTTGACGCGCTCCACCTGCGCCCCTTACGCCCGTCGCATCACAGCTTGAGGACAGGTCATGTCATATCGTCGCGGACTTCTCGTTGCCGGCCTGATCAGCGCCTTGCTGGCGGGCCCCGCCTCCGCCCTGGCCCAGGACGCCTGGACCGTGCAGCCCGCCTGGGTCAGCGCCCATGAGAACTTCCTCGCCTCCCCCGCCCTGCGCGGACGCGGCGGCGCGACGAACGACGAGCTGGTCGCCGCCACCTATGTCGCCTCGGTGTTCGAACGCTACGGCCTGACGCCGCCTCCGGGGCTGACCGGGTATCTGCAGACGGTCGAGCTGGTGAAGACCATCCCCGGACCGGGCGCCAGCCTGACGCTGGGCGATGTCCGCCTGGACAAGGACAGCGGGCTGGTGGTGCTTTCGTCCTCCAACACCGTCGTCACGGGCTCGGTCGCTGTGGCGGGCGAGACGCTGGAATCCGTTCCCGCCGCCGACATCGTTCTGGTCGCGCCGCCCGAGGGACCGGGAATGCGGCCATGGATCGGCGCCGCCATGCGCCAGGGCGCCAAGGTGGTGGTGCTGCGCGAGACCGAGGCGCTGAAATCCGCCTCCGCCCGAGCGGGCCGGCCCGGCTATGAACTGGCCGGCGGTGGCGAGGACGAAGGCGAGGCCTCGCCCGACTTCGTCGTTGTTTCGGCCGAGGCCTATGACCGGCTGAAGGCCGCCGTGGGCGCCGGCGCGACCGCTACCCTGCAACCCGGCGCTTCGATCACCGAGACAGCCGCCACCACCAACGCCATCGGCTGGCTTCAGGGGTCGGACCCCGCCGCCGGGGTCGTCATGATCTCGGCCCACCTGGATCATCTGGGCGTGGTCGACGGCGTCATCTATCCCGGCGCCAACGACGACGCATCGGGCACGGCGGCAGTGATGGAACTGGCCCACGCCCTGGGCGCTGGCGCCCAGCCCAAGCGCAGCATCATGTTCGTCGCCTACGGGGCCGAGGAGCTGGGCCTTTTGGGCTCGAAATACTTCGCCGAGCATCCGCCCATCCCTCTGGCCTCCATCGTCGCCAATCTGGAGATCGAGATGATCGGCCAGCAGGACCCGACCATGCCGGCCGGCGTGATGATGATGACCGGGTTCGAGCGGTCCGACTTCGGTCCCCTGCTGAAGGCCCGCGGCGCCCTGGTCGCGCCCGATCCCTATCCGGAGCAGAACTTCTTCCAGCGGTCGGACAACTACTCGCTGGCGCTGCAGGGCATCGTCGCCCACACCATCTCGGGCTGGGCCACCATCCCGACCTATCACTCGCCCGAGGACAACATCGCCTCGCTCGACATCCCCTTCATGACCGCCGCTATCCAGTCCCTGGTCGAGCCGCTGCGCGCCCTGGCGAATGGCGACATCACCCCGGCCTGGGCCGAAGGCGGACGCCCGGTCGCCGGCGAGCGCTGATCCAGGGCGCCGCCGACAGTCATTCCCCTGAGAAGGTCCTGTATCATGCGTAATCTCGTGCTCACGGCGTCCGTCGCCGTTCTCGGCTTCGCCGCCGCCTCTTCCGCTGAAGCCGAAGAGGGGATGTGGACCTTCGACAACTTCCCCATCGCCCGCGCCAACGCCACCCTGGGCACGGCCATCGACCAGCCCTTCCTGGATCGGGTGCGGCTGTCGTCGGTGAAGTTCGGCGGTTGTTCGGCGGGCCTGGTCTCGGACGCCGGTCTGGTGATGACCAACAACCACTGTGTCGCGACCTGCGTCGCCAACCTGTCGACCGAAGCCGTCAACTACGCCGACACCGGCTTCACGCCGAAGACGCGCGAGGAAGAGATCAAATGCCCCGGCGGCTCGGCCGAGATCCTGACCGAGATCAGCGACGTCACCGAGCGGATGCACAAGGCGGGCGAGGGCCTGAGCGGCTCAGCCTTCACCCGCGCCCGCGACGCCGAGGCCGGGCGGATCGAATCCGAGGCCTGTGGCGACGCGGCGGATCGTCGCTGCCAGGTCGTGACCCTGTATCGCGGCGGTCAGTTCAAGCTCTACACCTACAAGAAGTACACCGATGTTCGCTTGGCCTTCGCGCCCGAGGACCGGGCCGCGACCTTCGGCGGCGACCTGGACAATTTCAGTTTCCCCCGGTTCGCCATCGATGCGGCCTTCATCCGCCTGTACGAGAACGACGCTCCGGCCCAGACCCCGACCCATTTCACCTGGAACGCCTCTACCCCGGTCGAGGGCACACCCGTCTTCGTGACCGGCAGCCCCGGCGCCACCCAGCGCCTGCTGACCCAGGATCAGTTGGCCTCGGTCCGTGACGTGGTCCTGCCGATGGACCAGTTGATCGCTTCGGAGCTGCGCGGACGGCTGATCCGCTTCTCGGAAGAGAGCGAGCAGAACGCCTTCATCGCCATGGACCCGATCGTCAGCGTCGAGAACACCTACAAGCGCGGCCTGGGCCGGATGCGAGCCCTGACTGATACTGAGTTCCTGACGGCGCGCGCGGCGGCCGAGGCGGACTTCCGCCAACGCTATGCCCAGGCCAATGCGGGCGCCTCGGCCTCCGACCCTTGGAGCGATCTGCAGCAGGTCCAGCCGACCCTGCGCGAACTGTATCCCGCCTACGCCCTGCTGGAAGGCGGCACCGGCATCGGCACCACCTCGGTCGCCGGCGGCTCGCAACTGTTCTCGTGGGCCAGAACCCTGGTGCGCGGCGCTCAGGAGCGGGCCAAGCCCTCGGCCGAGCGACTGGCCGAATACGGCGACGCCCGCCTGTCGGCGGTGCAGAGCGGCCTGTTCGCCGAACGCCCCGTCTATCCCGGGCTGGAACAGGTGCGCGTCGAATGGTGGCTGTCCAAGACCCGCGAATGGCTGACCGTCGACAGCCCCTATGCCCGCGCCCTGCTGGGACAGGAATCGCCCGAGCAGAGGTCGGCGCGACTGGTCTCCGGAACGAAGCTGGCTGACCCCGCCGTGCGCCGCGCCCTGTGGGAAGGCGGTCTCGCCGCCATCGAGGCGTCCGACGATCCCCTGATCCAGTATCTGCTGACGATCCAGGAGCCGAGCCGGGCCATCCGCACCGAGTGGGAGGAGCGCGTCCAGGCCCCGACCGACCGCGCCTCCGAACAGCTGGCCACCGCCCGGTTCGCCGCCTATGGCGACACCGTCTATCCGGATGCGACCGGCACGCTTCGCCTGTCCTACGGCACGATCGAAGGCTCGGACGTGCCCGGCCAGCGCTGGGGCCCCTTCACCACCTTCGCCGGCCTGTGGGACCGCGCGACCGGCGCCCCGCCCTTCGATGTCGCGCCCAAACTGCTGGCTGCCCGTGAGCGGATCGACGCCGACACCGTGCTGAACATGACGGTCTCGTCCGACACCATCGGCGGATCATCAGGCTCGCCCGTCGTGACGGCGGCCGGCGAGATCGTCGGGGCCAATTTCGACTCCACCGTGCTGAGCCAGCGCAACGCCTACGGCTATGACCGTAAGGTCAATCGCAGCGTCATCGTCACCACGGGCGCGGTGACCACGGCCCTGCGCGACGTCTACGGCATGGACGGTCTGGTCGCCGAACTCGGCGCACGCTGAACGATCAGAAAGGGACGGCGTCGCGGCGGCGACGCCCCCGACCTCCTTCGATCACTGATTTAAGATAAAACGACCGCGCTCGAGCCCCATCTGGTCCCGCCCTGAGGGGCTGAGCGCGCAGACCGCTCGCCGATTTCTTTAATCATGGCAAGGCATCGCAGGCGGAAACTTGCCTATAAAGACGCCGAGTTAGCCAATATAGGTGTTAAAAGTAAGCATCGACCCGACATCAAGGTCTTAAAATCGGCCTATACTGAAACCTCACACTCAAACGATGCCCAGTCGACTGTCCGCGTGACTGGAAACAGGGCAAACTCATCCACAGCTAATGTGGACGAACCGCCACACTGTGCTCATCGGCCCCATTTTCGACATAGGATCACGGGAAACAGCCCGCGCCGCCAAGGTCCGGGGTCGGCGTCACCATGAGTCGCGCGTATGCGCTTTGCTTTCGCAGCCTTCGCCGCCCTTTGCGCCCTGGCCTATCCGGCCATGGGTGAACCCGTCAGCTACGCAGCCGCCATCGCTCTGGATGGCGCTGTTTCAGAAACGGCTGATGCGACCGAGGGTTCCGAGACTGCGACTGCAGCCGCTGAGCTGACCGACGAACAGGCCGAGTTGATGGCCGGCGAGCCCGACTGGAGCGCCTCCGCGCGCCTCTATCACGCCGGTGGCGGCGGAGCGACGGGCAACGATTCTCTCGGCTGCCGTCCGATCGCCATGCGCACCGTCGCTGTCGATCCCCGCGTCATCCCCCGCCGCACCCGCCTGTTTATCCGCGAGACGGTCGGCCTGCGCCTCGCCGATGGCACCCGCCACGACGGCTATTGGTATGCCTCCGACACCGGCGGCGCGATCAAGGGCCAGAAAATCGATCTCTATACCGGCCACGGTCGCGGCTCGATGCGCCAGGCCATGCGCCTGAACATGCGCACCCTGACCATCGCCGACGCCGGCCAGTTCGACGGCTGCCCCCCGGCCTGGGATGCGACGCCCTCCGCCGGCGTGCAGATGGCGTCCAACTAGTCTCGGCTAGAATTTACGCCTGCCGCTGATCGTCTCGAAGAATAGGCGAAAGTCTCCCATCAAGCTCCACAGCGGGTATTTGAAGGTGGCGGGCCGGTTCTTCTCGAACACGAAATGCCCGACCCAGGCGAAGCCATAGCCGACCACCGGCATGGCCAGCAGCCACAAGGCCTCGCCGGTCGCCAAGAAGGCGACGAAGGCGACGATCACCAGCCCCGTCCCGACGACATGGATCCGCCGGCACGTGCGGTTCGAATGCTCGTGGATATAATAGGGATAGAAGGCGGCGAACGAGGCGTAGCGTTCGCTGGATGCGGGCGGGTTGCTCATGGGCGCAGGCTGCATCCGTATCGGCCATGGCGCAAGACAGACTGAGCCGGTCGCGCTAGCCTCCCGGTCATGCGCATGATCCTGACCGTTCTCGCCTTCGCAGCTGTCGCCACGAGCAGCCACGCACAGGACACCCCCACGCCGCAGGCTCCGGCGGGCTATCGACTGGTCTGGGCCGACGAGTTCGACCGCGGCGGCGCGCCCGATCCCGCCCTGTGGCGCTACGACACACATGCCAACCGCACGGGCTGGTACAATAACGAGCTTCAGTATTACGCCGCCGACCGGCTTGAGAACGCGCGGGTCGAGGATGGCCATCTGATCATCGAGGCGCGGCGCGAACGCCCCCATGCCCGCGACAGCGGCGGCCAGACATTCACCTCGGCCCGCATGATCAGCCGCCGGGCTACGACCTATGGCGTCTTTGAGGTCCGGGCCCGACTGCCCTGCGCGCGTGGGACCTGGCCGGCCATCTGGATGCTGCCCGAGGCCGGTGGAGCCTGGCCTGCGGGCGGCGAGATCGACATCATGGAACACGTTGGCCACCGCCCCGGCGTGGTGCACGGCACGGTGCACACCGGCGCCTACAACCATGTCGCCGGCACCGAGAAGGGCGGCGAGGTCGCCGTGCCGGACGCCTGCGAGGCCTTTCACCGCTATCAGTTGAACTGGACGCCGGAAGCCACGGTCTTTTCGATCGACGACCAGCCCTTCTATCGCTTCGAAAACGACGGACGTGGCGATGCGGCGACCTGGCCGTTCGACAAGGCCTTCGCCCTGATCCTGAACATCGCGGTCGGCGGCGACTGGGGCGGGGCCGAGGGGGTGGATGACGCCGCCTTCCCGCAGCGGATGGAGGTGGATTACGTCCGCGTCTATCAGCCGGCGAACGACTGAGGCCCATTCACCATCCTTGCGAACCGGCGGTTAAGCGTGATGGGTTAAAGGCGGTTTCATGCAAGCCTCCGCCATCGCCTCGGCCGGTGTCAGCACGGCCCTCGTCCGCTTCGAAGCCAGCGCCCAGCGCACGGCGCGAAACCCGCTGGACAACCTAGCCGAGGAAACCGTTGAACGGATGCAGGCCAAGACCGCCGTCGCCGCCAACGCCGCCGTCCTGCGCACCGCCGACGACATGATGGGCGCCCTGCTGGACATCCGGATCTAGAACCAGACGGCAAAGAAAAAGGGCGGCCCCTGCGGACCGCCCTTTCGTCTTGATCAGCTGTCCAGGAAGGACCGCAGCTTGCGGGACCGGCTGGGGTGTTTCAGCTTCCTCAGCGCCTTGGCCTCGATCTGACGGATGCGTTCGCGGGTGACCGAGAACTGCTGGCCGACTTCTTCCAGGGTGTGGTCGGTGTTCATGCCGATGCCGAACCGCATGCGCAGCACCCGCTCCTCGCGCGGCGTCAGGGACGCCAGCACGCGGGTCGTGGTCTCGCGCAGGTTGGACTGGATGGCCGCATCGATGGGCAGGATGGCATTCTTGTCCTCGATGAAGTCGCCCAGGTGGGAGTCTTCCTCGTCGCCGATGGGCGTTTCGAGGCTGATAGGCTCCTTGGCGATCTTCAGGACCTTGCGGACCTTCTCCAGCGGCATGGCCAGCTTTTCGGCCAGCTCTTCCGGGGTCGGCTCGCGGCCGATCTCGTGCAGCATCTGACGGCTGGTGCGGACGATCTTGTTGATCGTCTCGATCATGTGCACCGGGATGCGGATGGTGCGCGCCTGGTCGGCGATCGAGCGGGTGATCGCCTGCCGAATCCACCAGGTGGCGTAGGTCGAGAATTTGTAGCCGCGACGGTACTCGAACTTGTCGACCGCCTTCATCAGACCGATGTTGCCCTCCTGGATCAGATCCAGGAACTGCAGGCCGCGGTTGGTGTATTTCTTGGCGATGGAGATGACGAGGCGCAGGTTGGCCTCGACCATTTCCTTCTTGGCCTGACGGGCTTCGCGTTCGCCCTTCTGGACCGTCTGGACGATGCGGCGATAGTCGTCGATGGGCAGGCCGGCCTCGACCGCCACAGCCGCGACGTCGCCCCGGATCTTGGCGATCTGAGCGGACTCATTGTCACTGAACTTGGTCCAGCGGACGCCCATTTCCTTGACGTTTTCGGACCAGTTCGGATCCAGTTCCTTGGAGAAATAGGCCTTCAGAAACTCGGGACGCGAAATGCCATAGCTGTCGGCCATGCGCAGCAGCCGGCCTTCCAGACCGATCAGCCGCTTGTTGATGGCGTATAGCTGCTCGACCAGTGCCTCGATGCGGTTGTTGTTCAGCTTGACCGTCTTCAGGCGATCAGAGATGCCGCGCGACAGGTCCTCATAGGCCTTGCGGTCCTTGGTGCTGAGGTCCTCGCCCTTCAGGCGGGTGTCGACCAGCTTTTCCTGCAGCTTGCGGAAGGCGTCGAAGTCGGAGGCGATGGCGTCCAGCGTCTCCATGACGCCGTCGCGCAGCTCGGCTTCCAGCGCCGAGATGGACATCCCGCCGCCGTCGTCGAAGTCTTCGTCCTCTTCGTCTTCCTCGGCCTTTTCCGCCTGCTCGATCTCTTCCGGGGTCTTGGCTGGCAGAGGCTGGCCGGGGATGGGCTGAGGCGGCTGGTTGTGCGGCAGCGACGACGGGTTCAGCACGCCGTAGGTGGCGTCCAGGTCGATCACTTCACGCAGCAGGATGCGGTTGTTGGCCAGTTCGTCGCGCCACACCATGATAGCTTCGAACGTCAGGGCGCTTTCGCACAGCCCCGAGATCATGGCGTCGCGACCGGCCTCGATCCGCTTGGCGATGGCGATTTCGCCCTCGCGGCTCAGCAGTTCGACCGAGCCCATCTCGCGCAGATACATCCGCACGGGGTCGTCGGTGCGGTCATAGGTCGGCTTGGCGTTCTCGCTGGAGATTTCGGTCTCGGCCCGCTCGGCGACCTCGCCCCCGGTCGTTTCCGCCGCGTCTTCCTCAGCCTCGACGACGTTGACGCCCATTTCGGACAACATCGCCAGCGTGTCCTCGATGGCGTCGGGAGTCACTTCTTCCGATGGCAGGACCTTGTTCAGCTCCTCCATCGTGACATAGCCGCGCGTCTTGGCCTGCTTGATGAATTTCTTCACGCCGGCGTCAGTCAGGTCCAGCAACGGACCGTCGGACGTGGTTTCAGCGGCTTCCTGCGTATCGGTCATCTAGTCTCGGTTCTCCGCGCCCGGCCCGCCCCCAAGGGATCGCGCCAGACCTCTAAAATGCCGGACGCCGTCGAAGCGGTCGGCAAAAATGCAACGCATTTGAAAAACATAACGCTCCGAGCCTTCGTTGGTTACGAAAGTCGTCCGTTCACTTCAAATCGCCGTGGCCCTGCTGGTTTGCCGCAACCGTTCGCATTCTCCCTCCAGCCAGGCTGAAGAAAGAGGCGACGAAGACCCGGAGATCTTCTTCGCGGCATTCAAGCCCTTGTCTCGGCGAGGGGCGCATTTGCGGCCTGGAAAGGCGCTCTGGCATTGCCGTCGCCTTCTCGACCTCGCGCACGAAAACAACATGGCTCGAATGCGCCAAATGGCTACCGGGGGCCAGTCTGTCAAGACTATCGGCGTGATCTGCACAGCCCGACATTCGCCAAGGGTCGCGTCACGACGCCGCATCCCAGATTTCACGGCTGCGGATCGCGCGGCGCAGGGCGTCGCGTTCGGCCTTCAGCCGGCTGAAGGCGGCGGTGTCGAACCCCTGCTCCACCCCCGACTTGGCCGCCGTCAGAGCCTGCTCCAACGCGGCCAGGTGGGTTAGCGCCCCGAACCCCTGGGCCCATCGCAGGCGGGCCTCCGACAGGGTTACGGCAGCATTCAGGAAGGGGGCGCCCGACTTGGCCGCCGCCTTCTCGATCTCCTGCACAAGATCGTCGAGGCCCGAGGCGGACAGGTGGCGGCGCAGCCTGGCGCTGTCCATCGCCGCGTCACTGAACCTCAGCCTCACCAGTTCGTGGGCCAGGCCATCCAGCGACGGATCGCCGAAGCCATGGGCCGAGATCGCCTCCAGATGGTCGTCCATCCGCTCGGGGTCCTCGATGGCGCCATGGGCCAGGGCCGCCGCGATGGGCTCGATGGAGCGGGCCAGGGACTGCATCGCCTGGGCGCCCTCGGAGGTCTGGCCCAGCTTTGGCGGCGGTCCGCCACGCCAGGTCCGACCGCCCTGCTGGGGCCTCTGCTGATGTGGCGCATTGCGGCCCGAGGGGAAGAGGGCGTCGAACCGCTCGAACATCTCGCGGCGGTACTGTTCGGCAAGGTCCTTGTCCTGGATGAGGGCCGCCGCCTGACGCAGACGCCCCTTCAGCCCCGCCTTGCGCTCGGGCGTATCCAGCGGCTCGACCTCGACCTCGCGACGGAACAGCATGTCGGCGAAGGCGCGGGTCTCGTTCATCGCCTGACGCAGGGCCGGCGCCCCCTTGTCGCGCAGCAGGTCGTCCGGGTCCTGGCCGCCCTCAAGCAGGGCGAAGCGGAAGGAGCGGCCCGGCTTCAGCAGCGGCAGGGCGCGTTCGATGGCGCGAAAGGCGGCCCTCTGCCCTGCCCCGTCGCCGTCGAAACACAGAACCGGCTCGGAGGACACCCGCCACAGCAGGGCCATCTGTTCCTCGGTCAGGGCCGTGCCCATGGGTGCCACGGCCGGCAGGCCCGCCCGCTGGCAGGCGATGACGTCCATGTATCCTTCGACGACGATGATCGCCTGCTTGCCCTTCGACTCCGCGCCCAAAATGCGCCGCGCCTCGGGCAGGCCGTACAGGGTCGCGCCCTTGTGAAACAGCGGGCTTTCCGGCCCGTTCAGATATTTGGCCCGGTCGTCGGGGTTCATCGCCCGACCGCCGAAGCTGACGATCCGCCCGCGCGCGTCCAGGATGGGGAACATCAGCCGGTCGCGGAAACGGTCATAGGGCGCGCCGCCCCCTTCGGGAGAGATCAGCATCCCCATCTCGACCAGATCGCCCGGCTTGGCGCCTCGCTGGACCAGGGCGCCTTTAAGCCCCTCACGGTCATTAGGCGCATAGCCCAGGCCGAACCGCTCCCACTGATCCTCGGGCAGGCCGCGTTTTTCCAGATAGTCGCGCGCCGCCTTGCCGGCCGACCGTCTCAGATTGGCGGCGAACCATTTCTGGGCCAGGTCCATCCAGTCCGACAGGCCCTGACGCTTGTGCTCGCGCTCGGCCGCTTGCGGGTCCTCGGCCGGCATCTGCATCCCGGCCTCAGCGGCCAGACGCTCGACCGCCTCGGGGAAACTCAGCCGCTCTGTCTCCTGCAGGAAGGAGATGATGTCGCCGTGCTTGCCGGAGCTGAAGTCGTGGAAGAAACCCTTGTCGTCGTTGACAAAAAACGACGGCGACTTCTCCTTGGAGAAGGGCGACAGGCCGACCCACTCGCGTCCCTGACGCTTGAGTTTCACCGACCGCCCGATCACGTCGGACGGGCGAAGGCGAGCCTTCAGTTCCTCCAGAAAGCGATCATCGAAGCGCACAGGCATTCCATAACGCCGCCATGACGCGCGCGCCATCGGCGAACGCCCCACAGCCGGGTTCGCCCCCAGCCTTCAACGCCGCATCTTCATCTTTCATTAACCAAAAAGTCGAAAGCGAGGCAATAACCGTCTGAATACGCACATATTTTTATAAGACAACCGGAACGATCCACAGGCTCTGTGGATTAACCATGTTCGCTGCGGAAGTCGGCGGATCACGAGGCCAGGCGCGATCAGCGCTGTAATCTCGAAACGCAGTCCGAGTTCTGTCCATGTTCATTGCGATTTCCCAGCCCGCCGTCCGCCCCATCGAACCCGACGCCGTCGCCGTGCCCGGCGCGCCGGCGATCCGCGAACTGTCGCCCCGCGCCCTGCACGCGAAACTGTTGCAGAACGCCGCCCAACGCCGCCTGCGCGGACTGGAACGAAAACAGGCGCATCGCGACGAGGATGCGAGCTACTGGTTCAGCGCCGCCCCCGTCGCGGTCCGCAAGGCCTGCGAACTGCGCTGCGAAGACAAGAGCTTTGCGGCCTTGCCTTAAATTTGGTCGCTGACGCGACGCGCTAACGCTCGATTCGCGGAGCCTCGCTGCTTGAGCGCAGTCTTGTCTCCGGACGCTAACGCGAACGACGCGGTCGTTCGCTGCTTGAGCGCATTGCCGCCAGTAGGCTGCCGCTCGCGACCTGAGCCCTAGCCCATCATCTCGCTGAAACGGTCGAACAGGTACAGGCTGTCAGTCGGGCCGGGCGAGGCTTCGGGGTGGTGCTGTACACTGAACACCGGGCGGTCTTTCAGCTGGATGCCGCAGTTGGTGCCGTCGAACAGGCTGACATGGGTTTCGACCACCGCATCGGGCAGGCTATCGCGATCCACCGCAAAGCCGTGGTTCATCGACACGATCTCGACCTTGCCCGTCGTCAGATCCTTGACCGGGTGGTTGGCCCCGTGGTGGCCCTGGTCCATCTTCACGGTCGAGGCGCCCAGCGCCAGGGCCAGCATCTGGTGGCCCAGGCAGATGCCGAACACCGGCTTGCCGCTTTCGACCAGCTTGCGGATTTCCGGCACTGCGTAGGCGCCGGTAGCCGCCGGATCGCCCGGCCCGTTGGACAGGACCACGCCATCGGGATTGCGGGCCAGAACCTCTTCCGCAGTCGTCGTCGCAGGAACCACGGTGATCTTGGCGCCAGTCGACGCCAGGGCCCGCAGGATGTTGCGCTTCACGCCATAGTCGATGACCACGACCGACTTGCGCCCCTCTGTCTTGGGATGACCTTCAGGCCAAGCCCACAGCCCTTCGTCCCATTCGAACGCCTGCAGCGTCGAGGCGGGCTTGGCCAGGTCCAGGCCGACCAGACCGGTCCAGGCGCGGGCCTTGGCCACCAGAGCGTCGAGGTCGAAGTTACCGTCCGGGTCATGGGCGATAACCGCATGGGGCGCGCCCTTGTCGCGGATCACGCGGGTCAGGGCGCGGGTGTCCACGCCCGACAGGCCCACCACATTGCGCCGCTTCATCCAGGCGTCCAGGTCGCCTTCACTGCGCCAGTTGGCCGGATCGGTCGGCAGGTCGCGGAAAATCGCGCCCACGGCGGACGTATCCGATCCGCCGCCCATCTGCTCGATGTCTTCCAGGTTCACACCGGTGTTGCCGACGTGCGGGAAGGTGAAGGCCAGGATCTGGCTCATGTAGGAGGGGTCGGTCAGGATTTCCTGATAGCCGGTCATGGCGGTGTTGAAGACCACCTCGCCAAGGGCCGAGCCAACGGCGCCGACGCCGATCCCCTGCAGGATGGTGCCGTCGGCAAGTGCGAGTACGCCAGTGGCGCCGGGTAGAAGCTGTGTCGTCATGGCCCGCTCCTTACACCGAATCCCGGCAAGCAAACGGCGGCGTCGATAAAGAGATGCGATCTCTTGGTCAACGCCGCCGTTTCACGGTGCGTCACGACGCCTGAAGACGTCCCGACGAATGCAATTGAGGGCGGGCGTCTCGTCGCGCCCGCCCTCGATCCTTTTGCCTACCAGCCCGACAGCATGCTGCCGAGCGAATCCAGCTTGGCGTTCAGGCCGACATAGAAATAACGGCCCAGCGCGTTGACCGGGTAGCTTTCGCTGCCTGCCGCGGGCTTCTGGTCGGTGAAGTTGTTCACACCGCCATAGACCTCGATGCCGTCGTTGAAGGCATACCGAAGCTGCAGGTCGTGAACCTCACGCGCCGGGTACTTCTTGTATTGTGCGGCGATGATGTCCGGATCGTTGGCGCGGGTGATACGGCTGTAGCGGTTGGTCTCGCTGAAGTAGCTGAAGCCGTAGTTGACCGCGACCTTCTGCCAGCGCCACGTCGCATCGAAGGTGGCGGTGTAGTCGGGGGCGCCCAGGCGACCCTGCGAGTTGACCGGCGTCGCGCCCGACACCTCGGTGAACGACAGGGTGTCGAGCAGGTTGCCCACCACCACGAAGTTGATCGTGCCGAGGTCGCGTACCGGGCTGAACCGGTTCAGGTCCAGCAGATAACGCGCCGTCATGTCGTAGCCCGACGTCTCATAGGTCGCCAAGTTGCCCGGCACTTGCGAGAAGGAGGTGATCCGACCCGCATTGCCGCCGACCGTTCCCCGCTCGATCAGATCACAGAAGCTGTTGGGACGAGGCAGATCATAGCAGTTGTTGACGATCGTCTGGGACGAATAGGCCTGGATCGCGTCTTCGATCTTGATGTTGTAGTAATCGAGCGAGAACGACAGGCCCGGGACGTCGGCTGGCGTGAGGACGAAGCCGAGCGTGTAGGTGTCCGCGGTTTCAGGCTTCAGGTCCGGGTTGCCCTGAACGAAGCCGCCGACCGATTCCGAACTGCTGTTGATGAAGCCGCCAGGATCGACGCCCAGAGCGGTCAGGTCGGTGGCGCAGTTCTGCTTGCGCAACGTCGGATTTTCACCCGAGCTCAGGTTCTCCTGCGAGCAGGGATCGGCGAACGCGCCAAAGGTCTGCTGGCGGCCCTGGAACAGATCGACGATGTTGGGGGCGCGAACGGCCCGGGCTTTCGTGGCGCGGAAGGCCAGGGTGTCGTCGACGGCCCAGCGACCGTTCAGGTTCCAGGTGTCTGCGCCGCCGCTGGTCGAATAGTCGGAGTAGCGATAGGCCGCCGACACGTTCACCAACTTGGCGAACGGCAGGTCGCGCAACAGCGGTACGGATACCTCGGCAAAGCCTTCCGTCACGTCGAACGATCCCTTGGTCCGCGACGCGCGACCCAGGCCCGTCAGGGGATATTCGAGCGAATCGGCCAGCAGTTCGATGTCCGCGGGCCGGGAATCGCTGCTTTCCTTGCGGTATTCGAAGCCGACGACGAAACCGATCGGCCCGGCAGGCAGGGAGAAGAAGCCGGTCGTGTCGCCGGACACGAAGCCGTTGATCACTTCCTGATCGATGGTGGCGTCGCTGGTGTATTCACCCATGACCCAGGCGATGGCCTCGGCCGAGTTCTGGTCTTCGCCGAACAGGTTCAGCGGCTGGCAGCCCGAGTTTGCGCCGGGCGTAAAGGTCGCGCCGAAGGCGTTCGCGGGGAAGGCGAACTGGCCGAAAATGTCGCCATAGGGCACGGCGCTCGGATCGAGGTCCGAGCGGCAGACGGGCGATCCGCCGCTGGTGACCACATCCGTCGCGGCGAAGAAACGGTCGTTGATCAGGACGTTCTTGGCCGTCAGCTTCTGATCGGCGCGACCATAGGTGTAGGACAGTTCGTAGGAGATGTTGTCGGTCAGATCGCCCTCGATGCCGATCACGCCGCGCCAGGTTTCGCGCTCGACATCATAGTTCTGGCGGCCCAGGTCGAAGTTGTCGCGGGCGAGAAGGACACCGTTTTCGGGCAAACAGATATTCGCCAAATCGCAGTGGAGCTCGCGACCTTCGTCAGTTGCAAGGCCGGTGCCCGGAGCTTGGGCGGCCGCAAGCACGTTGGCCGGGATGAAGGGATTATCATCGTCGATGAACAGCCCGTAGACATAGCTTGGCTGAGCGGCGAACTGGGTCTTGCTGTTGGTGTATTTCAGCTCGGTGAAAAACCTGAGCTTGGGGCTGATTTCGTAGCGGCCGGTGAAGCTGACTGTTCCACGCTCGAGCCCTGGCAAGAGGTCGTCGTTGAAATCGTCGGTCGGGGATCCGCTGCCGCCGATCATGAAGGCGCCCCCGAGATACTCGCCGTCGATGAAATCTGACCCGTCCCCGAGGAAGGTGACGCCGGACGTGTTCGGCGAGTTGAACAGATCGGTATAGACTGACCCGCCCAGCGAGGTGTCGATGTAGCGCACGTTGCGGGTCAGGATCAGATCGAGGATGTCAGGATCATCCTCAGAGCTGTCGAAGGTGCCGGGATCAGCGGGGTTGCTGAAGAAGCCCTGACGCTCACCCGAGCGGGTGTAGCTCCGCTCGTTGAAGGTGAGCCGGTTATCCTTGTTGTATTCCACGCCGAAGGTGACGTTGCCACGCCCCTCGTGGAAATTGTTGCCGATCAGGAAACTGCCGAAATAGTTCTCCGCCCCGCCGGCGTCCGCCACGCCCGTTTGGGCGTTGAAGGCCACGCCTTCGAAATCCTTCTTGAGGATGAAGTTGACCACGCCCGACACCCCGTCGGCGCCGTAAACGGCCGAGGCGCCGCCAGTCAGGACTTCCACGCGCTCGATCAGGCTGCTGGGGATGGAGTTGACGTCCACCGCGGCCGTGCCAGGGCTCGACCCCACGTGGCGACGGCCGTTCACCAGGACCAGGGTCCGGTCGGTGCCCAGGCTGCGCAGATCCAGCAGGTTCAGGCCGGCGAGCGACGGCGTGCTGGTGTCGGCGCCATCCTGCAGCGTCAGCGAATTGGCCAGGGCCGGCGTTTCGGTCAGAAAATTGGTCAGGTTGGTGTTGCCCGACAAGGCGATGGATTCGGCCGTCACCGAGGTCACCGGGTTGGCGGCGACATAATCCTGCAGCCGAATCCGCGAGCCCGTTACGACAACGTCGCCGAGTTCGCTGACTACAGGATCCTGATCCTGAGCAAATGCAGTTCCCGCAAACGCCAGGCCGAAAAGCAGGCTGGTTCCAAGAAGCTTGGCTTTAAGCAAGAGAGTCTCCATCGATTGGTTATGGCAGCCCATCAAGCTTAGCCATTACATATACGTTCTGATAACGTCGATCTTCAATCTACAGATTACGCCCAATCAGGGACTGTTTACAGTCTCCTCGTTGACATTTTTCAACCCAGATCAGGACACGCTCGATATCCGGAGCCCCCTCCGTTTACGCCCATGACGAGCCTGCCTTCGCAGACATTTACAGGTCAGACGCCGGGCTTCCTTGCGCGGGCGCTCTGGCCTCTCTAAACGGACCGCTTAACCGACAACCTGAACGCCATCGGTCGCGCCGCCCCACATCCGGGCATCGCCGCCGGTCGTTCGCGCGCCATGGATTACGCCGATGTCAGAGCATGACGAGAGGGACGCCGCCGTTCGCGCCGCTCTCGCCACGCATGGGGACACGGGCGTCACGCCGCGCCACACCCTGTTCTACTTCCATGGCGAGGGCGACCACGACGACCTGAACGAGGTGGCGCGCCGCGCCGGCTTCGTTACGCGCGGTCAGGACGACGCCACCATCCTCGAAACCACGATCCCGGTGGACGAGGCCTCATTCGCGCCGATCTCGGCCATGATGCAATCCTGGGCCGCGGCCTTCCAGCTCGATTACGACGGCTGGGAGTGTGCGGTCGTGACACACTAAGACCAACAAGAAACCTGTACCCATGCCCAAACGCACAGACATCCAGTCGATCCTGATCATCGGCGCCGGCCCCATCGTCATCGGCCAGGCGTGCGAGTTCGACTATTCCGGCGTTCAGGCGTGCAAGGCGCTGAAGGCCGAGGGGTACCGGGTCATCCTGGTCAACTCGAACCCGGCCACGATCATGACCGACCCCGAGGTCGCCGACGCCACCTATATCGAGCCGATCACGCCCGAGATCGTCGAGAAGATCATCGCCAAGGAACGGCCCGACGCCCTGCTGCCGACCATGGGCGGCCAGACGGCCCTGAACACCGCCTTGTCGCTGGACGCCTCGGGCGCGCTCAAGAAATACGGCGTCGAGATGATCGGGGCCAAGGCCGAGGTCATCGACAAGGCCGAGGATCGCCAGAAATTCCGCGACGCCATGGACAAGCTTGGCCTGGAATCGCCCAAGTCCAAGGCCGCACATTCGATGGAAGAAGCGCTGGAGGGGCTGGAGTTCGTCGGCCTGCCCGCCATCATCCGCCCGTCCTTCACCCTGGCCGGCACCGGCGGCGGCATCGCCTATAACCGCGAGGAGTTCGAGGAGATCGTCCTGCGCGGCCTCGACCTGTCGCCTACCACCGAGGTCCTGATCGAGGAATCCGTCCTCGGCTGGAAGGAATACGAGATGGAGGTCGTCCGCGACAAGGCGGACAACTGCATCATCATCTGCTCCATCGAGAACATCGACCCGATGGGCGTCCACACGGGCGACTCCATCACCGTGGCCCCCGCCTTGACGCTGACCGACAAGGAATATCAGCGGATGCGGACCGGCTCGATCAACGTCCTGCGCGAGATCGGCGTCGAGACGGGCGGATCGAACGTGCAGTGGGCCATCAATCCCGCCGACGGCCGCATGGTGGTGATCGAGATGAACCCGCGCGTGTCGCGCTCGTCCGCCCTGGCGTCCAAGGCCACCGGCTTCCCTATCGCCAAGGTCGCCGCGCGTCTGGCCGTGGGCTACACCCTGGACGAGCTGACCAACGACATCACCATGGTGACGCCGGCCAGCTTCGAGCCGTCGATCGACTATGTCGTCACCAAGATCCCGCGCTTCGCCTTCGAGAAATATCCGGGTTCCGAGCCCCTGCTGACCACGGCGATGAAGTCGGTCGGCGAGGTCATGGCCATTGGCCGGACCTTCCAGGAATCCATGCAGAAGGCCCTGCGTGGTCTGGAGACCGGCCTGTCGGGCTTCGACGAGATCGAGATCGAAGGCACGGCGGATGTCGAGGACGACGCCTCGGCCCGCGCCGCCGTCATGCGCGCCCTGGGCCAGCCGACGCCCGACCGCATCCGCGTCATCGCACAGGCCTTCCGTCACGGCCTGTCGGTCGAGGAGGTCAACGCCGCCTGTTCCTACGAGCCCTGGTTCCTGCGCCAGATCGCCGACATCGTCAGGACCGAGGGTCATGTCCGCGTCCAGGGCCTGCCCACCGATGCGACCGAGTTCCGCAAGCTCAAGTCCAAGGGCTTCTCCGACGCCCGCCTGGCGCAACTGACGGGTCAGAGCGAGAAGGCCGTCCGCCACGCCCGTCGCGGTCTGAACGTCCGCCCCGTGTTCAAGCGTATCGACACCTGCGCCGCCGAGTTCGCCTCGGCCACCGCCTATATGTATTCGACCTATGAGACCGGCGCCCTGGGCCAGGTCCCCGAGTGCGAGTCAGAGCCCACCGACAAGAAGAAGGCCATCATCCTGGGCGGCGGCCCGAATCGGATCGGCCAGGGGATCGAGTTCGACTACTGCTGCTGTCACGCAGCCTTCGCCTTCGCCGATATCGGCGTCGAGTCGGTCATGGTCAACTGCAATCCCGAGACCGTCTCCACCGATTACGACACCTCCGACCGGCTGTATTTCGAGCCCCTGACGGCCGAGGACGTGCTGGAACTGATCGAGGTCGAACGCTCCAAGGGCGACCTGATCGGCGTCGTCGTGCAGTTCGGCGGCCAGACGCCGCTGAAGCTGGCCCATGCCCTGCAGGAAGACGGCATCCCCATCCTGGGCACCACCGTCGACTCCATCGATCTGGCCGAGGACCGCGAGCGGTTCCAGGTCATGCTGAACGACATCGGCCTGATGCAGCCGCCGAACGGCCTGGCCCGCAGCGCCGAAGAGGCCGCACAAAAGGCCGAGGAGGTCGGCTATCCGGTCGTGCTTCGCCCTTCCTACGTCCTGGGCGGACGCGGCATGATGATCGTCCACGACCGCGAGCAACTGGACCGCTACGTCGGCGAGGCCATGCGGGTTTCGGGCAGCGATCCCGTCCTGATCGACCACTACCTGAACCGCGCCACCGAGGTGGATGTCGACGCCCTGTGCGACGACGAGACGGTCTTCGTGGCCGGCGTGCTCGAACACATCGAGGAAGCCGGCGTCCACTCGGGCGACAGCGCCTGTTCGATGCCGCCCTACTCCCTGTCGGCCGCCACAGTGGCCGAGCTGAAGCGCCAGACCGAGGCCATGGCGCGGGCCCTCAAGGTGCGCGGCCTGATGAACGTGCAGTTCGCCATCGAGGAGCCGCACAGCGAGAACCCGCGGATCTTCGTGCTGGAAGTGAACCCGCGCGCGTCCCGCACGGCGCCCTTCGTGGCCAAGACGATCGGCCAGCCTATCGCCTCCATCGCCGCCAAGGTGATGGCGGGCGTGCCGCTGAAATCCTTCGGCCTGACCGACCGGCCCTATGACCATATCGCGGTCAAGGAAGCTGTCTTCCCGTTCGCCCGCTTCGCCGGGGTCGACACCATCCTGGGCCCGGAAATGCGCTCGACCGGCGAGGTGATGGGCCTGGACTGGAAACGTGAGGGCGAGGCCGACATGGCCCCCGCCTTCGCCCGCGCCTTTGCGAAATCCCAGATCGGCGGCGGCACCATCCTGCCCACCGCAGGCCGTGTCTTCGTCAGCGTCAAGGACGACGACAAGCCCTTCATCGCCGGCGCCGTCGCCCTGTTGCTGAAACAGGGCTTCAGTGTCGTCGCCACCGGCGGCACCTGCGACTATCTGGTCGAACAGGGACTGGCGGTCGAGAAGGTCAAGAAGGTGCTGGAAGGCCGCCCCAACATCGTCGACGCCATGAAGAACGGCGAGATCCAGCTGGTCTTCAACACTACCTCGGGCAAGCAGTCGTTGCAGGACAGTTTCTCGCTGCGCCGCACCGCCCTGATGATGAAGATCCCCTATTACACGACCACCCCCGCCGCCCTCGCGGCGGCCCAGGCCATCGGCGTGCTTCAGGGCGACGAACTGGATGTCCGTCCGATCCAGGACTACGCCCACTAGGAAACGGCAGCCTTAGAACAGGCGGCTTCATCGCCCGCGACGCCCGTGCGTCGCGGGCGATTTCCTATGTCAAACCCGGTCTGCCGGGACCGTTTCCAGGTCTTCGCCCTCCTGCACCTGCACGATCCGGGTCGCGGCGAGGTCGGCGGTGACGTTGCCGACGGTGCGGAAGATGTCGGGGATGACCTCGACGGCCAGAAGCAGCGGAAGGGCGCCCAGGGGCAGGCCCATGGCCAGGCAGATGGGCCCGATGCTGAGGAAGAAGCTGACCTGCCCCGGCAGGCCCACGGCGGCGATACTGGCGGCGATGGCGGTAAGCCCGCCGGCGATCAGCATGCCGGGCTCCAGCGGGATGCCGTACAGCTGGGCGACATAGAGACAGACCGCCAGGTTGGCCACCGGACTGGTGATGCGGAAGACGGCCACGGCCAGGGGCAACACCAGCCCGGACACGGCCCGCGATGCGCCCAGGCCGACGCGCGCCTGCTCTACCATGGCCGGCAGGCTGGCCAGCGACGACTGGGTGCTGAAGGCCACCGCCTGGGCCGGCGCCGCGACCTGGGCGAAGCGCGCCAGGCCGATGCGGCCGAACACGACGACGACGAGATAGGTCAGCAGGATGATCCCGATCTGGCTCAGGCTGACGAACGAGACATAGTGGCCCAGCACGCCGACCGCGCCGAGCCCCGCGCGCAGCCCCACGCCCAGCGCCAGGGCGAAGACCCCGAACGGCGCCGCCAGCAAAATCCAGTGAACCATCACGATCATCGCTTCGGCCACGGCTTCGAAGAAGGTGGCGATGGGCGCCCTGAGCCGGTCATTCAGGCGGGTCACGGCGAAACCGAAGACCAGGGCGAACAGCACCACCCCCAGGACCCCGTCGTCGCCCGCCGCCTTGACCAGGTTCGACGGCGCCAGACTGTTGAGGAAGGCGCGGAAGCCGTCGGTCTGGACCGCCTCCCCGACCGCCGCCGCGCCATCGGGCCGGAGGCTGGCGAGAACGGCGCGACCGCCCTCGGGATCGATCGGCCACAGGCTCAGGATCCCGATCCCCGCCACGATGGCGTAGATCGTGGCGCCCACGATCATGATGCTGAACACGACCATGGCCCGCATCGCCAGCCGACCGGTCTGGGCCGCATCGGCGATGGAGGCCACGCCATTGACCAGCAGGGCGAAGATCAGGGGGATGACGGTGATCTTCAGCGCGTTCAGCCAGACTCCGCCCAGGGCCTCGACCGTCTCGACGCCCGACGCGCCGCCCTGACCGCCCCAGGCCTGGACCGCCGCCCCGACGCCCAGCCCCAGGATCAGGGCGATGACGACCCTCACGCTGAGCGAGGACAGAAGACGGCCAGTGCGAGAGCGGGGGTTGCGCGATCGGTTCATAAGCCCAAGCTAGGCGTGGACTGCCGTTTACGCCACTGGATATGCGCGGGCCACAATCGCGTTGTCGGAGCAGGTTTCGCCAGCTGCGCGTCCGGTGATGTCCCAGCGATCCCGGCGTGTTAGCCTGTCCGTATGCGATCCTTATTCCTCGCCGCCGCAGCCTGTTTCGTCGCCCTGGCCTCGCCGTCTGCGGCGCAGCATCGCGACGCGACCTGGGCCAATCCGGTCGATCTGGATTACCGCTACGGCTTCGACCAGACACACGAGGGCATCGCCTATCGCACCGGCGCAGACCCGTCGGTCGTGCTGCATCAGGACCGCTACTATATGTTCCTGACCCAGGCGGACGGGTACTGGACCTCGCCCGATCTCGTCGACTGGACCTTCGTGACGCCCAGCCGCTGGCCGCTGGAGGGCAGCGTTGGCCCCGCCGCCGTGTCGGACGGCGATCGGCTGTATCTGATGCAGTCCGCCGCCGACCCGACGCCCATGCTGTCCAGCGACAAGCCCGAGACCGGCCGGTTCAGCTTTCACTCGCGGCTGATGCCCGCCATTCCCGGGGCCGTACGCGGCCGCGACCCCATGCCAGGTCCCAACGACCGCCTGCCCGCCGGCCCCTGGGCGCCCGATGTCTTCATCGACACGGACGGCAAGTGGTACGTCTACTGGGGGTCGTCAGACGTCTTTCCCCTGTACGGGTCGCAGATCAATCCGACCCCGCCGATGGAATGGGTGGACACTCCCACCGCCATGTTCGGCCTGAGCCCCGCGCGCCACGGCTGGGAGCGGTTCGGCCTGAACCATTCCGGCGGCCTGCCCGATGGGACGCCGGTTCGCCCCTTCATCGACGGCGCCCGGATGAACCGGATCGGCGACCGCTACTATCTGCAGTATTCGGCGCCGGGCACCGAATACAACGCCTACGCCACCGGGACCTATGTCGGGCGCTCGCCGCTTGGGCCCTTCACCTACGCCCCCTACAGCCCCGTCAGCTACAAGCCCGGCGGCTTCGTCCAGGGCGCGGGCCACGGCTCGACCTTCCAGGACCGCTACGGCAACTGGTGGAACATGAGCACATCATGGGTCGGGCTGAACTGGAGCTTCGAGCGCCGGGTCTCGCTGCTGCCGGGCGGGGTGCATGCGGACGGCCAGCTGTGGTTCTCCAGCCGCTTCGGAGACTTCCCGCAGAAGGCCGTGGACGGCCCGATCATCGATCCCGACAGCCTGTTCACCGGCTGGATGCCGCTGTCATACCGCGCCAAGGCCAGCGCCACCTCGACGCTGGGCGACTTCACCGCCGACCGCGCGACGGACGAGGACCCGCGCACCTTCTGGGTCGCCGGGACCAATACCCCAGGCCAGTTGCTGACGCTGGACCTCGGGGCGGTGAAGACGGTCAACGCGGTCCAGGTCAATTTCGCCGACTACAAGTCCGGGGTTTACGGCGACGAGGCGAACCAGCGCGCCCGGTTTCGCATCCAGTGGTCGGTCGACGGCCAGAACTGGTTCGTCTTCGCCAGCCGCATGACCGCCGAGCGCGACAGCCCCAACGCCTATGTTACGCCGGAACAGCCGGTCCGCGCCCGCTATATCCGCTACAACCACGGCGAGGTTCCCGGCGCCCATCTGGCGATTTCCGACCTGCGGGTGTTCGGCAATGCGGACGGGGATGCGCCCGCCGCGCCCCTGGGCCTGAGTGTCACGCGCCAGACCGACCAGCGCGACGCCCTGTTGCGCTTTCAGTCCGTTCCCGGCGTGCTGGGCTACAACGTCCGCTGGGGCGTGGCGCCGGACCGGCTGCATTCCACCTATCAGGTCTGGGCCGATGAACTGGCGGCGGGCGGCGGGGCGGTGCTGATCCGCGCCCTTAACGTCGGCGTCGACTATCATTTCGCGGTTGAGGCCTTCGGCGAGACCGGGGTTTCGGCCCTGACCGCCGTCCTGTCCGCTCCGGCTGGACGCACGGCGACGGTGCGGGCGCCGGATCCCGCGCCGGTCGAGGTGCCCGTGGTCGCCGCCGCGCCGCCCGCCACGAACTGAACCGAATACAGGCCTGACCGTTCTTTCGGACCAACACCGGAGAGTTTTCATGGCCCTGTCTCGTATCGCCACCGCCGTCGGCGGCCTGCTGCTGTCAAAGGGCGGGCGCCGCTTCGCCGGCCGTCATGCGGGCAAGCTGGCCCTGGCCACCCTGGCCTTCGAGCTGTGGCAGCAGCACCGCAACCGCGCGACGCCCCAGGCTGCGGGCGCGGCGCCCAATCCCGCCCCGCCGCCCCGTCCGAAAAGCCGCACCCGCTGGAGCGGGCGTCGCGTCTGACGCGGTTTTCACCGCCCCTCTTGCCCTCCCCTGCGGAAACCGCCGTAAGGTGACCGAACCTTTGGGAAGCGCGCCATGATCACCGTCCACCACCTGAACAACTCGCGCTCGCAGCGCGTGCTCTGGCTGCTGGAGGAGATGGGCCTGCCTTATGAGGTGATCCGCTACGAGCGCGACACCCGCACCATGCTGGCCCCGCCCGAACTGCGCGCCATCCACCCTCTGGGCAAGTCTCCGGTGCTGGACGACGGGCCGGTCCGGGTCGCCGAGACCGGCGCCGTGATCGAATACCTGATGGACGCCCATCCCGGATCGCCGCTTAAGCCCACCGCCGGAACCGAGGCGGCGCGGCGCTATACCTACTGGCTACACTACGCCGAGGGTTCGGCCATGACGCCCCTGCTGCTGAAACTGATCTTCGGCCAGCTTCCCAACCGCGCCCCCGGCCTGATGAAGCCGTTGGTCAAGGGCATGTCCAAGAAGGCGCAGCATAGTTTCATCGACCCCCAGATCGCGTCCCACACGGCCTATTGGGAAGCCGAACTGTCCAAGGCGGCCTGGTTTGCGGGCGACGCCTTTTCCGCTGCCGACATCATGATGAGCTTCCCGCTGGAGGCCGCCGGTTCGCGCGCCCCCTATGGACCCGACAAGCCGCACATCGCCCGTTTCCTGAAGGCGATCCACGCGCGCCCAGCCTATCAACGGGCGCTGGAGCGCGGGGGACCCTACGCCTACGCTTGACGGCCACACGCAACCCAGGCCGTTCAGGGACGTTAACGGATCATGCGCCTCCAGACTCTCCAGATCATCGCCGGCCTGCTGGCCGCCATCGCCTTTGTCATCGCCTTCATCTCGGCCGGCATCGCGGTGCTGTCGTTCGTCTTCGCCCTAATCGGCGCAGCGGCCCTGGCCTGGCTTGTCTACAGCGTCGCCCGGCGGTTGCTGAGCTCGCGCGCCGCACGCGATATCGCCCCCACCACCTGAGGTTTCGGCTCCGACAAGCGCCAGACCCTGGGTTCACGGGGCCAGACCTTGAATTTTGGCGTCAGGCGCCCTAGTCTCTTTGGCCGGTCGCGCGCGCCCAGCGACCGCTGCCGCTACGTTTGATTTTCTCCCAGTCCTGGCTCCGGTTTACCGGGCGAAAAAAGAAACTCCTGACAAATATGGAAAAAGTGCCCATGACGGGCGAGGGCTACCGCGCCCTCGACGATCAGCTCAAGCAATTGAAGTCCGTGGAACGCCCAAGCGTTATCGCCGCCATCTCCGAGGCGCGCGAGCACGGCGACCTGTCCGAGAACGCCGAGTATCACGCAGCTAAGGAACGCCAGGGCTGGATCGAAGGCTCGATCGCCGACATCGAGGACAAGCTCTCCCGCGCCCAGGTCATTGACGTGTCCAAGCTGTCGGGATCTCAGGTCAAGTTCGGCGCCACGGTCACCGTGGTCGATGAGGACACCGAGGAAGAAGGCCGCTACCAGATCGTCGGCGAGCACGAAGCCGACGTGAAACAGGGCAAGATCTCCATCTCGTCGCCCATCGCCCGCGCCATGATCTCCAAAGAGGTCGGCGACGTGGTCGAGGTCAACACGCCAGGCGGCGTGAAGGCCTACGAGATCCTCAAGGTCGAGTGGAAGTAGGCACAGCCGCACAGGCCTGCCGCCTTCCTTCGCGGGGAGGCGGCAGGCTGTGAGCCGTATCCTGAGCATTCAGGTCGTCTCCGACGGCCGCGCCGGGATCGAGAACCAGGCCCTGGGCCTGGCCGAAGCGGTCGCCCGCCTGACGCAGGCCCATATCTGCATCAAACGCATCCGCTGGCGGCCCCTGTTCGACAAACTGCCGGTCGCCCTCAAGACGCCGGCCATGCTGGACCCGACCAGCGACCGCGCTTTTCCATCCGACGACGAGGCCTGGCCCGACCTGTGGATCGCCACCGGCCGCGCCACCCTGCCCCTGTCCCTGGCGGCCAGACGCCGCAGCCAGGGCGAGACCTTCGTGGTCCAGACCCAGGACCCCCGCCTGCCGCCATCGCGTTTCGACATGGTGGTGGCGCCCGCCCATGACGGCCTGTCGGGCGACAATGTCTTCGAGATCATCGGTTCGCCCCACCGAATTACGCCGCAGCGCATCGCCGAGGCGGCGCCTGCTTTCGCCTCACGGATCGATCCCCTGCCCCAACCGCGCATGGCGGTGTTGATCGGCGGCCGTTCCCGGACCTTCGATCTGCCCCCCACCCATGCATCGGTCCTGGCGCAGGCGATCGCCTCAGCGATCGAAGCTGCGGGCGGTTCGTTGCTGTTGACCTATTCGCGACGCACGCCCGACGCGGCCAGGGCGGTGATGACACAGCGCCTGTCCGGCCTGCCGGGCATGATCTGGGACGGCAAGGGCGACAATCCGCTGTTCGCCTTCCTGCACGCCGCCGACCACATCCTGGCCACCGAGGACAGCGCCAACATGGCGACCGAGGCCGCCTCTACGGGCAAGCCCGTCCACATCCTGCCCATGGTTCCGTTAAAGGCGCCGGGCAAGTTCGCCCGCCTGCACGCCGAGCTTCAGGGTCACGGCGCCGCCCGACCCTTCGTCCCGCAACCCGATGCAGCGTTGGAAAGCTGGACCTACGAACCCCTGGCCGAAACCGACCGCGCGGCCCGCGCCGTTCTGGACGCCATGGCCGCGCGCTAGGCGTCAGTGGCCCCCGCCGCCGTCGCCACCGCTCCCGTCAGCATCCGTCGCGCCGTCGGAGACATCCTTGACCTTGCCGCTTCGGCCGTCGCCTTCGCCGAAGACCGGCGAGCCGTCGCCGTCCTTGCCCGACTTCTTGTCTTTGGCATCCACGGCAAAGCCCAGGGCGACGCCGACAGCCAATCCCACGGCGATGCCGACCGCCAGATTTCCGATGGCCACGCCCAAGCCAGCGCCAAGCGCCAGGCCCAAGGCGACGCCCACTCCGGTAAAACTGCGTCCCGCCATGTCTCTCTCCACAGAATATCGCGACAACCTACCATCGCGTCCGATGGAATCAGCCCCTAAATAGGGCGTCATGACACAGTCCAGCGCCCCCCGTTCCGTTCGTCTCGCCATCATCGGCTCCGGTCCAGCCGGCTGGACCGCCGCCATCTATGCGGCCCGCGCTCTGCTGAACCCGGTGATCATCGCCGGCATCCAGCCCGGCGGCCAACTGACCATCACCACCGACGTCGAGAACTATCCCGGCTTCGCCGAGGTCATCCAGGGCCCCTGGCTGATGGAGCAGATGAAGGCCCAGGCCGAGCACGTCGGGACCGAGATCATCGAGGACATCGTCGTCAGCGCCGACCTGTCGCAGCGGCCGTTCCGCCTGAAGCTGGACTCGGGCGCCGAGATGCTGGCCGAGACGGTGATCATCTCCACCGGCGCCCAGGCCAAATGGCTGGGGCTGGAGAGCGAGCAGAAATACCAGGGCTTCGGCGTCAGCGCCTGCGCCACCTGCGACGGCTTCTTCTATCGCGGCAAACAGGTGATCGTGGTCGGCGGCGGCAACACCGCGGTCGAGGAGGCGCTGTTCCTGACCAATTTCGCCGCCAGGGTCACCGTCGTGCACCGCAAGGACGAGTTCCGCGCCGAGAAGATCCTGCAGGACCGCCTGTTCGCCAATCCAAAGGTCGAGGTGATCTGGGATCACGCGGTCGAAG